>Ga0209667_1002417_pt1 | contig 12358 bp, 7 predicted proteins | sample SaaInlV_165m_DNA_2_FD_184682 | JGI IMG/M metagenome (GOLD analysis project Ga0209667, IMG submission 184682) | Marine microbial communities from expanding oxygen minimum zones in the Saanich Inlet - Saanich Inlet SI037_S3LV_125m_DNA (SPAdes)... | ecosystem: Environmental > Aquatic > Marine >... | reverse complement strand
AGCAATCGCTTCTTCATACTTGTTTAACCGTGCCAAATCAGTTGCCTTGTTATACCAAGCTATGTAGTGATTTGGAGTCAGCTTGATTACTTTGTCATAGCATGCAACTGCTTCGGCATATTTTTTTTCTTTACCAAAGTCAAAAGCCTTTTTGAAAAAATGGTTTGCTTCATCAACTTCGGATTGTGTTAGAACTTTTTTGAGTTCTGTTATTTTTCGTACCATGTATAGTAATAGTTCCTGTATCTAATAGAATGCGCTCCACTAGTGTATAATATAATATACACTTAAATTTTAATTTAATCTGAATTATTTATGCTTCCAGACATAGAGGATATTTTAAAATTAAAAAAGAAACACAAATTATCTTCAAGAAAACTAGCAAAAGAGCTAAACGATGAGCCTACATTTGGCTGGATAAATAAAGTAGAAAATGGTAAAATCAAAGATCCTAGTTATCTAAAAATGAAAAAAATTTATGAGTATTTTGAGCGTCTTGAAAAAATTAATGGTGATACAATTGAAGGAAAATATAAAAAAATAAAATCATTTAAAATTGGTGATGATGTTAAGACTGTTTCCACAATAATGGCAAAACATGGTTTTTCTCAAGTGCCGATTTATGATAAAAATCAAATATGTGTTGGAATGTTAACTGATAAAATTATTACAAAATTAGCAAATCTTCGTGCAGAAAATAAAAAAATAAAACATTCCAATTTGGATCCTATTAATCCAAAAATTCAACATACTGATATTTTAAAATCCGTTGAAGATATTTTTGAGTTGTATGATTACGTTCTAGTTGAAAAAAAGGGTAAAATTGTAGGGATTTTAACAAGACAGGATCTTAATCAGGAATTACTAAAATAATTCAAATTTTTGTTTAATGGTTATCTATTTTACAATTAATTGATTGCAGTAACTTCTAAACCAAATCTAAGGCATTTGCTCTACCTTGTGTCAAATTCCCAGAAGTACAGGTCGATTTTCTATCGTTTTAGTCTGTTTTGTTGCTTTTTTCATATTATTAGTAAGGGCAAACACCCCTAGATCTTAAGCATTTTTGAAATGTATTACAATGTACGTCGACATTCTTAAGTTATTGAAATAACGTTGAAAATTATTGAAATTTGATTCTGAAAAACTAGCAGCGATTGAGCATACAGGTTCTCCTCTCCTAGTGACAGCAGGGCCTGGCAGTGGAAAAACTAGAGTAATTACTGAAAGAATCAAGTTTTTGCTAAAAACGGGATTAAAGCCATCAGAAATTCTTTGTTTAACATTTTCAGAAAAAGCAGCAAACGAACTCAAAGAAAGAATACAAGAAGATGAAGACGTAAAAGAAAAAATTGACATCTCTGAGATGGAAATTAGCACATACCACTCATTTTGCAGGCATTTGCTTTTAGATAACACCACACATACCGGACTTGGAATGAAGGGAGGAGTAATTGACAGACCAATGTTTTTGGTATGGGGAGTTCAAAATATTGATAAATTTCAATTTGATGAACATATTGAAATTGGAAACAATGCATCTGAAATAATTGAAAAGATGATTGATGGAATTAGTGTTTTCAATGATGCATTAATTCCACCTGAAGAACTTGAAGTGTTTGTTCAAAAAAGATTACAAGATCCATCGCTAATGAAAGATGTAGAAGAAGTAGAGTACATACATTTGCTTGATAACCTGACAAAAATTTACAAAGAATATGTAAAATTCAAAAAAGAAAAAGACGTAATGGACTTTGATGATCTTATCGTAGAGTCAAACAAACTATTGGCAAATAAAGAAAAACCACATGCACTAAAAGTAGCACAAGAAAAATACAAACATATCTTAATTGATGAATTTCAAGATAACAACTATGCACAATTTGCAATTGTAAAAAAACTAGTTAGTAATGGAAATGTCACAGCAGTAGGAGATGCAGACCAAAACATTTACCGATTCCAAGGTGCATACACTGAAATTTTTCAAGACTTTAAAAAAGAGTACCCTGATCATACAGAAATAGTTCTAGCCAAAAACTGGAGAAACCCAAAAAATGTCATTGCAGTATCAAACCAACTCCTAGAGCAAGATACATTCAGAGAAGCAAAGAAAATCGTGGCTACAAAAGACGATTCTCAGAAGGTAAATGTCATAGAATGTTCCTCTGAATTTGCACAAGCAGAATTTATCAAAAATAAAATTCATGAATTAAAAAAAGAAACCAGTTGTACATTCAGTGACTTTGCAATACTCTCAAGACAACAACGTGATGGATTTAACGTTGCACAAATTTTAGCATCAGATGGCATACCTGTAAAGTATGTTGGAAAATCTGAAATTCAAAACTCTTCAAATGCCAAAGTTTTGTTTTCATTTCTTAGAGTAATTGCAAATCCAATGACATCAATGACAAGTATAGTTCGTATATTACAAGAGTATGGGATTACTGAACAAAATATTTCTAAAATAAATTACGAAGCAATGATTAGAGCCAAAACAAAAACTGATGGTGACTACACATATGATGTACTATCTGATCTTAATGTAGATGGTCTAACTCAAACAACAGAGTTGCGTGAAATCCATTTAATGATTCAAAGTTTTATGGATTTGGCAAGGGACAGTTCCCCGTCACAACTAATTTATCAATTAATTAGAACAAAGACTGGAATTTACAAAAAAATATCCAATGATGATTCAATTGAGAACTTCATAGAGCGTTCAATCTTAAATGATATTGTAGATACTGCAATTGACTATGAAAAAATTAACTCAAACATGGGAATAAAGGAATTTTTAGAATTCGTTGATGAATTAAAAAAGTTCGATATTGAGACAAAGCGTCATGATGCTGATTCTGATTCTATTTCGGTATCTACAATTCACAAAAGCAAGGGACTGGAATTCAAAACAGTTTTCATCATTGATGTTGCAACATCCAAAATCCCACTACGATACACAGAAAAGCCATTTTACGTACCACGTGAACTCTCAAAGGGAGTATTTCCAGCCTCTGAACCAAAAGAGGAATTTCTCCGCGAAGAGCGCAGAGTGCTGTATGTAGGCATGACTAGAACCATAGATAATCTCTTTGTGATGTATCCTACTCAATATGAGAGTAGAAAAAGAGCCAACAAGGCATCAAAATTCATTCAACCACTAAAACCTAAAGAAAATGAGTTTATTGATTTCATACAATATGATTCTAATTCAAGTTCTGACATTTCTACGACCTTTAACGCAGTTGAAATTATCAAAAACGAACAATTAGCTGAAGTAATTAAAAATCTCTACAGCGAACAATACGAAAGTGCGATTCAAAAGATTTTGGATTTGGGAAAAATTGGATTCTTTCAAAAAAATAAAACTACAAAGGGATTCTCTGATGAGTCATTACTACGACAGACATCAAGTGATGATTTGGAATCTCGTTTGAATGGAACAAAGCCTGAAAGATTGGGCTTTACAAAAAAGAACCTGTCATTTTCAAAATTTAACACATACGAGCAATGTCCAAAACAATTCTGGTATCAGTATGTCCTTAATGCATTACCTGCAAACCAAGAACAGTCTGCATTGTACAAGGGAAGTATGTTTCACGAGATTGTTGAGGAGTCAGCTAAAAGACAAAAGGAAGGAAATACCGATGATACTACAAAACTATTTTCTGAACTGCAAACCAAATGGGATCCTAAAAAATACCTTACAAGTTCTGTTCAAAAAGAACAACAAGACAGAAAATCACTAACTCCTGCATTGGAATCTTATCAAAAGTGGTCCAGTTCTAATCCAAATGAGATAGTTGCACTGGAATTGCCATTTACAATATACATTGGTGGATTCAAAGTCAATGGGGTAATTGATAGATTAGAAAAAACACCTGAAGGCGAATATGTTGTAATTGATTACAAAACAGGAGGAAAGAAGAAAAAAGTTGATGCCAGAAACAGTCCTCAACTGAATTTGTACGCTTTAGCACTCCAAGAAAATCCAGATTATGGAAAATTACCTGTAAAAGCAGTATTTTTCTACGTAGAAAAGCCTGAAGGCGAGCAATTATTTGAATACGAAGTGGAGGCAGAAAAAGTCGAGGAGGTAAAAGGCATCTTAGAAGGATATGTCAAGGCAATTAAGGAAAAAGAATTTGATGCAACACCTGAAATGTTTACCTGCAAGTGGTGTCAATATTCCGATATTTGTGAAGAAGCAGTATAGAATAAATTAAATTAAAAAATTTGCATTGTTTTTAACTTTTTTACTGATGATATATTATATTTTAATAAATTTTTAACCATACTTGTTTGTAAAGACATGAAGAACAAATGATTCAAAAATTAACAGATCGAAAATATGGTCGAGTCTATACTCCTGAATTACTATCGCGTTATATTGCCAAAAAAACTATCCAATATGCTTTTGCTGATCCAAAATTTACAACAATGAATCATATTTCAGTTATAGATCCAGCTATAGGTGATGGACAGCTTTTAAAAAGTTTCAATAAACAATTAAAAAATATACAAAATGTTAATTTTTATGGAATAGATGTAGATTCTAAAGCAATTAAAAATTGTAATAAAAATTTTAACAATGAATCTATTTCATTATTAAAAACCAATTCATTAATTCCAAATAGTAAAATGACATTAAATGATGGTTGGAAGAAAATTTTTCAAATATTTAACAAAGGTAAAAAATTTGATTTATTGATTGCAAATCCTCCGTGGGGTGCAGATATATCAAAATATGTTCACAAATTAAATAAAAATGACTTTCAAACACTCCAAAAAGGTGTTGATACATTTGAATTATTTATTGAACTTGCCACAAAAATTGTTCGGAAAGATGGATATTTCTCATTTATCGTTCCTGATTCAATATTAAATGATGGGAAAGAAGTAATTAAAAATATTTTAACATCAAATACAGAATTAAAATTTATCAGTAGATTAGGAGAAAAAATGTTTCCGGGAATTAATAGAGCTTGTGTAATAATAATTTGTAAAAATACAAAATTTAATTCTGAATCTTACATTGATTGTTTTAGATTAACTAGTGAAGATAAGAAGAAAATTTTAGATGGAACTATGACTTTATCCGAATCTGAAAAATTACACAGTCATAAAATTCCACAAAGTAGATTTTTGAACAATTTTCATAATCATTTTGATATAGATTTGAAAGAAAATGAAACAAAAGTTTTACAGAAAATTAAAAATTCAAACTTATTGGGAGATTATCTTTCAAGTACTAGAGGAGTGGAATTGGGTATTTCTGGTAAAGTTTGTAAGTGTAATTCTTGTGAACTTTGGTCTCCATTATCTGAAAAAAATGAAGTGATTTGTTCTAATTGTTCTAATAAAATAATTAAAAACGAATCGGAACAATTTACAATAATTTCTTCAAAAAAAATTCCTAATTCAGTTCCAATAATAACGGGAAAGAATCTAAAACGTTATGTCTGTAAACCAACAAATTGGATAAAATTGGGATATGATGGAATTGGATACAAATCTAAGAGTACGTATGATTCTCCAAAAATTTTGATTCGAAAAACAGGTGTAGGGATTACCGCTGGATTGGATTATAGTTCATCGTATACCACACAAGTAGTGTATATTCTCAAAAATAGGGACAAAAATAACCCTGATTTGGAATTTTTTCTTTCATTACTTAATTCTAGACTGTACTATTTTTTTCTTGCAAAATCATTTGGTGAGATAGAATGGAGATCTCATCCCTATCTTACTCAAACACAAATTAAGAATTTACCACTGCCAGATCTAGAATCAAATGAAAATAAGAAAATAATTAAACAAATTACTAAAAAATTAAAGTTTGCTCTAAGTAAAGGAAAATTATCCAAAAGAGTTGATTTAGAAATTGAATTAATGATCGGAAAATTATTCTCTTTAGACAAAAATGATTATAAGATTATATTTGATTCAATTAATGAATCGCAAGAATTATTGCCAATTAAAGAATTAAAAAACTTTCAATTATATGAAATACAAAATAAAATGAAGTAATTGATATGGGACAAAGATACATTGGTGCTAAATCAAAAATTGCACATGAAATATTACAAGAAATTACACAATTAGTACCGACTGGAGGCACAATAGTGGATTTAATGTGTGGTACTGGAGCTATATCCTTAGAATTGAGAAAACAGAATTACAAAGTAACTGCTGTTGACGTGATGAGTCAAGCATGTCACATTACAAAAGTAAAAATTCTATTATCCAAACCACCACTTTTTTTAGGTTTTAAAAAATATATGATAAAAAATAACGAAAAAATATTATCTGATGTCTCAGGATATGAGAACATCATCCATACATTAAATAATTTAAAACCTATCAAAGGATATTTTTGGAAAGAGTTTAGTCCAGATGGAACTCCTCAAAATGGTTCAACTCCAAGAAAATATTTTTCAGCAAAAAATGCTCAAAAAATTGATGCTGTAAGAGCATTTGTTCAAAAATTAAAAAAAGAAAAAGCCCTATCTGATGTTGAATATTCCCTACTGGTTCATGATGTAATAATGAGCATTAATGATGTGGCAAATATCGCAGGTACCTATGGGCATTATTTATCAAAGTTTGTAACTAGAGCACTAGAACCTATTGAATTCAAACTAACACAATTTGAAAATAGAGGATTATTCAAAGGTCACAAAATTATTAATGGACACGCAGAGAAATTGGCTTCTTCTATCAAAGCTGATTTGTGTTACATTGATCCACCATACAAAAAGAGGCAATATGCCGCAAATTATCATATTTTGGAAACTATTGCTAAGGGGGATGAACCAATAGCTGAAGGGCAAAGTGGATTGAGAAATTGGTGGGATCAGTATTCTGATTTTTGTTCAAAAATCAAAATTTATGACGCATTTGAAAAAATCTTTAGAGAAATGAAATGTGATATTTTTCTAATAAGTTATAGTTCTGAAGGTTTACATTCAAAAGAAGTCATGTTAGAATTTTTCCAAAAGTTTGGAGATGTAAGTGTTAGAGAATTTGCACAAAAAAGATTCAAAAGTAGAAACGAAATAGCAAAAGAAACGATTGTAGAGTATTTGTTTTGTTTAAAGGCAAAACCTGAAATTAAATTAGAAAAATCAATTATTGTAGAATCAGAAAAATAATCTCACAATTTGGTAAATGGCCATAATTGTTTACTAACATCAAATGCAACAGGTTCATCATCAAAAACAAAATATCCTTCATTTTTTGAAAATATTGATTTTAGCTTAGTATTGACATACCAATCTTTTTTTGGTTGATCTGTTTGAAACCAACCTGCCCAATGCTCACCATTTTGTAATCGTACAATGTAAACGTATAATGAATCCGGTACGGTAGTAATATTATTAGGATCAACTGACTTTGGAAATCCTGTTAGATCTGGTGTCCAGGCAAAAATTCGTTTAGTATTTTTACTATTGATATTTTGTTCAGTAATGCTTACTGTAGCATTTCTACGTTGGTAAATTTTTTCAGATTGTAGTCCTTGAAAAACTCCTAAACTTTTGATAAAAATATTCCATTCGGGACCATTTGTTCCATCTGTCCAACTCTTACCATCAAAAAAACTTTTCCAGTTATCCATTGAGATTCCTGATGTGGGGAAATCAATATACAACTGACCTCCACCAGAAGTCAAACTATTTGGTGAGCGATTAATATTTTCCCAATCATTTTTGGTTAATTTTCTAAATATGATTGATTCTACATTTTGTAGCATATGTGAATAAACATCTAGTTCTAAATAAATTGAATAATTTTGACTGAATCAATATAATACTCTATGAATTTTAGAATACTAAGTTTTGATATGAATTTAGAAGATGCAATTCCAATAGCAAAGAAAGAATGGGAAGAAAACCCACAATTAGAAAAAGACAGAGATGAAGTTATTACAAAATACGGTGAAATGTTCAAATTAGAAAATATTGATAATTTAACAATAAAAGATATTCAAGGATTTTGGAATTTTAAAAACAATAAACATTGGAGTAACTTAGATAGGCCAGCTGGATGGGTAGTAAAAGATATCCCGAAATTAAAATCTACATTAAAAATTCTATTGGATGAACAAATTTCTCTTACAGATAGAATTAGACGAATAAGAGAGAAAACAAGTGTTGAATTTTTAAATTATTTTGGTAACTCATTATATACTCCAATTTTACTTGTAACAAATCCAAAAAAATATCCAGTTGTTAATGCCCCCGTATTAGACGCATTAAATAAATTAAATTTGTATCCAACAAAGAATTGGAAAAATGGAAAGATTGAATGGGAAACTGTTCCTGAAGTACAAAAAATTATACTAAACATTGCTGCAAAAAATAATTTTGATTTATGGCAAATTGATTGGTTGTGGTGGAAAATAGCTAGACCTGAAGAAAAATGGGATTCTAACTTATCTGCAGAAGAAACGCCCAATTATTTTATTATTACACAAAATCAAGGTAGTAAATATGATGATGTAGATGGAAAGCAATACCAATATGATAGTCAAAAAGCAAATTATACAAAATTCATAGTTGGTTCAAAATTTATTACACAATCTCAAATAAAATACCGCAGAAATTATTTTACAGGTTTTGGAAAAATTGAGAAAATTAAAGAAGAGAAAATGGTTAATGACAAAGGAAAAAGTATTCCAAAATTTACTGCTATCTTTTCAGAATATGAAAAATTTGATTCACCTAAAGTTAGAACTGATGATATCTTAGATGAAATGAAATCTCTTCCTGCGTATGGTAGTATGCCGCCATCAATTTTACCAATTACACCTCAATTATTTAAAAAAATTACCACTGAAGTTTTAGGTGAGGATATTTCTAATGAACATATGGGATCTTCACATGCTGAATTACTAGAAGATAAGAAACAGGTGATCTTTTTTGGTCCCCCAGGTACAGGTAAAACTCGTGCTGGAAGAATATTGGCAAAATCATTTATAGAAAAAAACAGGTTATCTGCAAGAGATTTTGAAATGGTTGAAATTAACAAAATTGTGCAAAAAGCAGAAGTTAATTCATTATCCGACAATGAGTATCAAGAATATGTTTTAGGAAAAATTGAAGAAGAAGCAAAAAATGCTGGATTTAGTTTTACTCAAGAAAATAATAGTGAGCATTTGTATTCTTTAAAAAAGAATGACGATGAAATTAGAATAGGAGTTAATTTTTCAAGTAGTTCTAAACAGAACTCAACTGATGTTTATTTGGGCGTACCTACCAAAATGGTTAATTTTCTTTCTAATGTTCCTACTCATAATAGATACCAATTAGTCATTAATTGTTCTGAAAAAAATTTTATTTTACTTCCTTTTGAAATAACACAAAAATTTGCAAGATTTGTTGCAGGAACAGAATCTGGAAAATGGGATTCAACCGGAAAAGAACAACATGCATTTCATGTGACCATTAAAAATGATACTGCTGAACTCCCAGTAAGAGATGGTACTCATGATTTAAAATTCTATGATTGTGAAAAATTTACACGAAATATTAAAATGATGTTTGATGATTTTATTAGAAATATAACATTTCATCCTTCATATTCCTATGAAGAATTTGTTGAAGGGATTAGACCAAAACTAAACACTGGCAATATTTCATATGACATGCAAGATGGAATTTTTAAATCAATTGCAAATGATGCAAGAAATGATCCAAACAACAAGTATATTCTATTCATAGATGAAATTAACAGAGGTAATATTTCAAAAATATTTGGTGAATTAATTACACTTATTGAAAACGATAAAAGAGAAACCCACCACTCTACGTTAACATATACTAAAGAATCATTCACAGTACCAAAAAATCTTTACATTATAGGCACAATGAATACCGCTGACAAAAGTCTATCACTGTTAGATGTAGCACTAAGAAGAAGATTTGGCTTCATTGAACTTATGCCCAAGTACTCTGTGATTAATGAAGAAATAGAAGTTGATGATGAAAAATTCAAACTGGACGAATTATTAGTTGATTTGAATAAAAAAATAAAGAAAGAAATTGGAAGAGAACGTCAAATTGGTCATTCATATTTTATGAAATTTGAAACTCCAATTAAAACTGGAAAACAATTACAATCTGCATTTGTAAATGAAATTGTACCGCTGCTACAAGAATATCTTTATGAAGATAATGAATCATTGTTAGAAATTTTGGGGGAAGGATTTGTGAATAAAAAAGAATTAGAATTAGAAGAAAAATGGACAGGAAAACTAGAAGACTTTAAACATGCATTGAAAAAAATTCCAAAATTACCTTTAGATAATGGATAAACCAATTGTAAAATTATATGAACATCGAATTTCTTCATCAGATGATGTTATTGAAAAATTAAATGATGATGATTACAAGAATAATCAAAAAATTTTATCTGGTAAAAAACTAGAAACTAGAGAAGACATAAAATTAAAAAATGATCTTAACGGAATTCTAACGATTAAAGAATTAAGAAGTGGCATTGAAATTTCTCCTACAAGTCACATTGGCACTGTAGAATTTTCAGAATTCATCGTTAAAGTTTCTCCAAAATATTCGATGAAGCCAAAAAATATCAATATTTTGTTAGATTATATTTTAGATGTTAAACCTCCAATAAAAATAAATTTTGTAGAAAGTTCAATAAATGTTGAAAAAGAAGAAAAAATACTTTTAGTAGATGTTATGATTAATTCATTAGTTCAACAATGTGAATTGTTACTAAAACGTGGTTTGTTGAAAACATATGTTGTTCATGAAGAAAATGTTTCATTTTTACGAGGAAAATTGTTGATAAAAGAACAAATCCAAAACAATATGAAGAAAAATACAAAATTTGGATGTCAATTTGATGAATTAGAGCACAATAATTTAGAAAATCAGATTTTGTTGGCTGCATTAAGTTCTAGTCATAATATTACTAACGACAATGAATTAAAGAGAAAATTACGAATATTGATGTATCAATACTCTACTTTTACAGAACATATTCCAATTTTACCCCAAGATTTTGAAAAAATTATGTATAATAGATTAAATCAACATTATGAAACAGCTCATGATTTATCTAAAATTATTTTAGAATCTTCAGGTTTCAGGGAATATAGAAAAGAAAAACGAATCAAAATAAAACCATTTTTCATTAACATGAATGATGTCTTTGAAAAATTTGTTGAAAAATTAATTAGATTTTATTATTCAAAATATACAAAATATGAAATTCAACCACAAAAAACAACTAAATCTTGGAAATCAGATAATTTTCAAGATAAAAATATGAGAACTGATATTCTAGTTGATGAAACAGGAAGTGATAAAAAATTTATTCTTGATACCAAGTATAAAGAATCGCTTTCACCAAATGATAGATATCAGATTGGATTTTACATTCATGAATTTATACAAAAAGAAGGTACTGCATTATTACCTGAATTCAAAGAAAAAGGCATATCATTAAGTCCACCTACACCAAAAACAAAGGAAGAATGGAATGAGGATATTCAAAAATATAGGGATAACCACAAAGGTTTTGATTTTATAGAAGAAGATGGAGAACTTAAGGCTATAATGAAAAATGATGATTTAATTTCTGTTAAAAAAGGAATTGAATTAAAATTAAAACGAATCAACATAAACAAGATTGTTGAAATGATTGATGAAGGAAAAATAGATAAATCATTACATGATGAAATTGGAAAATTTATTCGTAAAGATATGCAAGTCAAATTCATTAAAACATAAACATTATTCCTTTTAACAAATCTTGCAAAATGATATAATGATTTGAAAGGATTGCTATGACAGAGTAGTTATGAAATATCTAATTGATTTTTATGCCTACTTTCAAGAATTATTCAAAAATAAAGTAGGATAATAGTAATATTGCATTTTATCAGGAAAGTGGAGAAAAAATTTCGTTTTACAATCTTTTTTGAGATCTATATGACTGATAACTAGATAAAATTCCTTAATCCTCTAAATTAAAAATTCTGCTGCATCTTTTCCTTCTTGTGTAATTTTTATCCAGCGGTTTCTGCCGATTTTTTCTACTTCAATAAACTTCCATTCTTTTTCTAATGGTGCTATGATGTTTTTATCAAGACTTGCAAATCTTGCCTGTGAGTGATTTTCTTGCTCTGCATTAATTGTGATAATTTTTTGGTCCTCTGCAATTTGTGCCATCTCCTTTTTTGTAATCTTTTGGTCTGGTTGGTCTGCAACTATTTTCAGTGCTGCAAGCAGTTTTGGTTGTGGGGTTTGTATCTCGTATGTTGGTAGTGCAATTGTATCTTTGATTCCAAATGACTGCTGCTTTCCTTCAAATGCTGCATAACTTTCAG
>Ga0209667_1002396_pt1 | contig 12440 bp, 8 predicted proteins | sample SaaInlV_165m_DNA_2_FD_184682 | JGI IMG/M metagenome (GOLD analysis project Ga0209667, IMG submission 184682) | Marine microbial communities from expanding oxygen minimum zones in the Saanich Inlet - Saanich Inlet SI037_S3LV_125m_DNA (SPAdes)... | ecosystem: Environmental > Aquatic > Marine >... | reverse complement strand
TGCGTTGCACTTTGCCGTCGTAGGTTCCCGTGAGGTGATACCAGTAACCGGGTGAATAGGGGAGTGTGGTTTTTAGGTAGGTTAGCCTTTTCTTGCTTTCCGAGGAAATCGCGAAGAAAAATGAATCTTTTACATATCCGAGAAGCCATCCGCGTTCGAAGGAACCGTTGTCCTGAATGGCCCCCAGAATGCCACCCCATTCGATTGGTTTGTCCACCCTTACCCAAGCGGTTACACTCATATCCTTGGCGGGGAGATTGGCCTTCTCAAGATCTTCGGAGAGGATGATCCCTCGAAACTCTTTGGAAGCTTCCAGCGCCAAAGGCTTTTCTTTTGTGAGCGAGGCGGACCCGAGAACGTTTCCCACCAACGGTCCCACTGTGGGTTTAAGCGTTTTCCCCTGCAAGGTCGAGGAGTCGAAACGCCATTGTCCAACTCGCTCTACCCCCGATAAGAAGCTGTAGCAAAATGCGAAAAGGATCGCGAGGATGGGCAATCTCAAAGCTGCGAAAGGCAAAGCGTTCATCACTCATCTATCTTTCCCATAGGTCGTAAGTAAAGTTGATTCTGGTTTCCCGAATCGACTTTTTCTTGCCAACTAGATGGTGGCAAGGTCTCTTGATTCCCATGCTTGCCAATTGTTTTCGTTTGGGCACCAACCTTTTTCCGGTTTGGTCCGTGTTGGTCGCCCTAATTGCCTTGTGGTGGCCCTCGGCTTTTCTTTGGTTCGGCAAAGATGCCATTACAGTCGGCTTGGGAGTGATTTTACTTGGGATGGGCTTGACCCTTTCGGTGGATGATTTTCTCCGAGTGTTGAAGTATCCAAAAGCGGTTGGGATCGGGGTCGTTCTTCAGTTCATAATCATGCCCGTTCTCGGTTGGGGAATCGGCTATCTTTTTGACCTTCCCAAGGGTTTGGCTGTCGGATTGATTCTGGTGTCTTGTTGTCCGGGTGGAACGGCTTCCAACGTCGTGGTTTTTCTTGCTCGGGCGGATGTCGCTTTGTCAGTCAGTATGACGGCGATTTCCACCTTGCTTGCGGTAGTCCTAACGCCCTTGCTTACGGAATTCTACGCCGGGCAGTACGTGCCTGTCGACGCTTGGGCGATGCTGAAGAGCATTTTCTTCGTTGTGATTTTGCCTATTGCCACCGGCGTGACCCTCAATCGATTCTTTTCCAAGGTCGCCAAGCAAGTGTCCGTTTATTCGCCTTTCGTGTCCGTTCTTTTCATTATTCTGATCGTGGGTTTCGTGATGGCTGCCAATAGGGATAGAATTTTAGAAAATATTGGCATTTTGACTGCCGCCGTTGCTCTTTTGCACATCGGAGGTTTTTCACTCGGTTACCTTTTGGCGAAACTTGCGGGGTTTGATGCTTCGGTTTGCCGGACGGCCTCGATTGAGGTCGGGATGCAGAATTCTGGTCTCGGATCTGCATTGGCTATCAAGCATTTCGGAAATCTGCCAATGGCGGTTACGCCTTGTGCCTTAAGTGCGGTCACGCACTGTATATTGGGTAGTTTTTTGGCATTTTTGTGGAATAAAAAAAAGTAAATTACTTTTGTTCAGGGACTTGACAAGCATGGTTCGCTTGCGCGAAACTATTTACGCACGCACGGAGGCGATTCAGATTTTCACGTCATCCGAGGTCCCGCATGGAAGTGGATCCCCGGTATCTTCACCGATACTTTCATGCTTTCACCAACCGCACCAGTTTACGGCAACCTCGCATCTGCCACGAGTCGAGCCATGGCTGGTTTGCAGCGTTCCGTGGGGCGTACTTTGCGTTCAAGCGATGCCGTGGCAAGCTTGCGCGATGCAACCGATGGTGGGCAATTCTCTTATGCCGCCCGAATGGAAGGGAATACGAGGGCGAAAAACGCCATGCTGCAAGGCATGCAGAATGCCGTCACTTACGTTCAGATGCAGGCGGCGGGTTTGTTGCATGCCCAGCAAGTCTATCAAAGAATGTCTATTCTTTCAAGTCAGGCAATGGATCCTTTGCTTGGGAATGATCAACGACAGACTCTCAATGAGGAATTTGATGTTTTAAAGCAGGATTTAGAGTTTCTTCGTACGGATGAATTTCAGGATAAATATCTTTATGATGACATGGCTGCATGGACAGTTCAGAAGATCGACTTCAGCGATGGCTTTAGCGATAAAACTCCTCATTCTGGAATTAATCCCTCCAGTAATCGTAAATATTGGGAAGTTACTAAAGACGTATTGTATACTAGTGGTCAAATGACTTTGGAGATGAATGGGGGAGGAACTGGGGAGCAGTATATCGTTAAACAAGGCAATAATGTTATCTTTGATACTGGTTGGAAATGGAATACTCAGGGCAATGCTTACAATTATGATTTCGACAGGTTCGTAATTGATTTTGCTCCCGGCCAGAATACGACTTTTGAATTCACTCCTTTAACGCCAGGAGATGGAACTGCTGTTGATGGTCCCGACGATACAGTTGGTACGGCTGACGACCTGCCCATCGTGGATAATGGCGTTTATGACAACAAACCCAAGTATTTAAGTAACTTTGGACTTGTTGATGATGGTTCCGATACTGGAATATCTTCTATTCTTGGCCAAAAATTAACTTCACTTGGGAATGTTTCAACTAATCCCTCTGATGGTAATTCGACTGAGGTTACCGTTTATGTTGAGGCGACAAGTATCTTTCAATTGAGAGCTTCATATAAACAGAATGATCCAACGAATTTTTTATTCGTTGGAGACGAGTCAATCGGTTCAACTGCAAATTTGGATCCTGTTGGTTTAGGAGTTCTTAGTGGAGTAGGAATTGGTACTCTCACCGATGCCGCTAATGCTTTGGATTTGGTTAAAGATGAAATCGAGGGAGTTGGTGTACAGTTGGCGAAATTGGGTGGCAACTTGGCAGAATTACAATTAGCGACTGAAAGAGTGGGTCAGCAGGTTGCTGCCGGCCAAAGGGGACTGTCGAGAATGACTGACGGGAAAATGGCCGAGGCGACCGTGCAGTTGGCCAAGGAACAGATGCGCACGGAAAGCAACCTATCCTTGATGACTCAAGCACGGGCATTGCAAAAGAATTTGTATGGCGTTCTTATGGAGTAGTTTCCTGTTTAAGAATACCTTCAATCCATTCTCCCGCCTCCTTTACTTTTCCGCTCCGACCGTAGAGAATGCCGCCTCCATGGAACAATCCGTTTTTCCATTGCCCGAGGTAACGGGACCCATCGCTGAAAGCAAATAAACCTTGGCCATTGTAAGCGCCCTTGCGGAAGTCGCCAAGGTAGCGCTCACCGTTGGAAAAAAGGTAGGCACCTTGCCCATGAGGTTGCCCCTTGAGCATTTGACCCGCGTACCTGTCTCCGTTGTCGAAGTCTAGAAAGCCATCGGTGGAGTCGCCTTTCAAACTATCCGATTTGTTTTCCATGGATTGAGGAAGGTTCGGGGTAGTCGACGCGGGCGAGGTTTCGATGCCGTCAATGCCAAGGGACTCTATGACCGCGACGTCGGAAGAATCTAGCCGGGTCAGGATGGGATTGGCCTGTTCGAAAAATTCACTCGTCAGCGATTCGACTGAAGGATTAGTAGAGGTTAGAGCTTCCTTTCCGTTCGTCCCGAACTTGTTTGGGTTGTTCCCCTTTGTCGCCTTTGGAGCAATTACATAAGTGCCCCAGCCCTCGGGTTCGTTGTTTTTCCATGTTCCCGAGTAGCGAGACCCGTTCGCGAATACGCATGAACCGAACCCCTCTCGTTTGCCATCGGAAAAATCCCCTTCGTAACATTCACCGTTTTTCTTGGATAGGGTGCCTGTTCCGTTCCGCGCGCCGTGCCGGTATTGCCCGAAGTATTTGTCGCCATTCTTAAAAAAGTAAAGGCCCCAGTGGTGATACTTTCCATTATGAAAATAACCTTCGTATCGTTCTCCCGAAGTGAACTCATAGGTGCCGTATCCTTCGCGTTTTCCTTCCACGTAATGGCCTCGGAACCGGTCGCCGTTCGCGAACACGAAAGATCCGAGACCATGCCTTTTCCCGTTCTTGAACCCACCGATGTATTTGCCGCCATTTGCATAGTTTACGGAGCCGAAAGTGGATAGCGTTTCCTCATCGAGTCCAGCTCGCTCCTTAGCTTCATCCAGATGAGTTAGAATTCCGTCGAGGGCTTGCTTTTGTTCTTCCGGGCTTAAGTCCGTGGTGTTTGATTCGTTGCGGTTTGTTGCGTTTACATCGGGTTCCTCGCTGGCTTTGGGAGCGTTTTCGGGAGCTAATGAGTTCGGGTGATTTTCAGTCCGTCTTTCGCAACCAACGATCAGAGTTGCCAAGATCATGACCGTTAACTTGCCTTGCGAATCCGCTTTCATAGATTTAATATTCAGGCACACACTGTTGTTGGTGTCAAAGCGAAGAGAATAGTTTGTCTTACTCCTTGCCCGTTGGAGTTGTTTTACATTAAAAGGAATGAAAGATATGACTGAGGGATTTGACCAAGCCAACAATCACGGCAATGAGACATGTTCTCCCATTGGTACCAAAGTTCGCATGCAACGAGCCAATGGTTTTCGCATCCTCGAGATGTACGAGGACGCGGAAGAAGAATTGTCTAAAATTTCTCCCGAAGATCGATTGGGGCGTGATGTTCTCACTATGAACTTGGCCGTGCGGCAGGATGCGGAGGATTGGAATTCGATGCTGAAAACTGCTCGTATACTTCGCCACCAATACCCGGATGCTTCTGAATGGTGGATTGCCGAAGCCTATGCGTTGCGTCGCAGCGAATCGATGGAGTCCGCACGCGAGGTTCTTCTTGATGCAGAAAAAAGGCATGTTGATGACCCCTGCATCAAGTACAATCTCTCGTGTTACTCTTGCCGGAAGGGAGATATTAAGACAGCCCTTCGTTACCTTTTGGCTGCGGTGGAACTGGATGCTAAATACAAGAAGTTGGCTCTTGAGGACGAAGACTTAGTCGAGATGCGAGAGGTTCTCCTCAAGTTAGGTTTCTCTACGGAATCGGAGCCTGATGAAAGTTAAAGAGAGAAGTAAAGGCTTCACTCTAATGGAGTTGCTGGTGGTTGTTTTGATTATCGGCATCTTGATTGGGATCATTTTCGGAGCGACTTCTTACGTTATGGATAACCAAGCTCGGAAGAGGGCCAAGGTGGATGTTGAGCTTTTGAGAGCCTCGGTTCTCGATTACAAGACTCGATATGGTGATTACCCTCATTGCCCGGAGGGGATTTGTACACAGGCCGAATGCCTGTTTTTGTCCTTGGCTGGCTTTCACAATGAGAAGGGGAGTTTGCAGATTCCACCTTACCAACCTACTTTGAATCCAAACTTAATTGAATACGAATTACTGGATTTTGACCCCGCTGCCATTCCTAAAGCTAGCCATGGCGACAAACAGGCGCTTCTCGTTTGGTTTGCCCAAGTCTTGGGGAAAGACGTCGCTTTCAAGGATCCTTGGGGTAACGAATACGTTTACGAATTCCCTCGAGAAGACGGTAGGTCCGGAGCCCGAATTTACTCTCTGGGGCCGGATGGTGAAGAAGGCGAAGAGAGCGATGTGGACAATATTGAGTAATTATTCTTTTGCCTGAGCTCTCAATCGGTCGCGAATTTCTCGGAGAGGTTTCATTTCGGGGCCTTCGGGGTTATTCTCGATTAGGAATTCGATGTCTGAGAGCGCTTGCTGAAAACGTCCTTCCCCGTAGTGAATCATAGCCCGCATGGCCCTCAGGTAAGTGTCAGTCGGTTCAATGGCGATTGTGGCGTCGAGGTAGCGAAGACGCGAAACCGAGTCTCGTTCGCGTTCGGATACGTTTATTAGGTTTCGGAGGATTCGAGTGATGATGTCACGTTTTCTTGCTGGTTTGAAATCTTCTTCCGTTAGCCGGACTCCACTTAATTCGGAAGCTTCCTCACGGGTGACGATTTTCCCTTCAAAGGCGTCGATGAGGATTTCCTCAGCAATCTTTTTTGGTTCCTTCCCCACTTTGTCTTCTCGATACATGGTGAGGAAGTGTCCTGGTATTCCCAAGCCGGTGACGGGCAGGTCGAGTCTTTCGGCTAATTCGATTAAGACGACCGAAAGAGTTATTGGCAAGCCTTCGCGATCGTCCATGACCTCGTTGAGGTAACTGTTGGATTTGTGATAGTAGTCAAGAGTGCTTCCGTGAAAGCCAAGTTCGTCGAACAGGTGGCGGACCAATATTTTCAACTTTTGGCCACCGGATGCTTTTTGGGGGAAGCTTTTTTTTACTTTTAGGGCGATCCGGTCAATGCGTCGGAGGTAAATCTCTGGATCGAAATCTTCATTGTCGAGGCGTGCGATGAGTAGGGCGCAACGAAAGAGGTCTACTGATTTTTCGTCCTCGTGTTGAAGAGAGGAGGCGAGTTCTTCGATCACTGCCCGCTCGCGGACCTCTTCGGCTAACTGCCTGACGCGAGAGGCGGACTTCTCAAGCTCTTCAGCTTTTTCCAGTAACACTTCCGACGCTGGTTTTCCAATAGACACCAGAGAGTTCAACTCTTTGCTTCCAAGCTTTTTATTATCCTCCAAATTACGAACGATACGTCTAACAAGTTTGACAAGCCCTTCGGGTATCTCGCTTCCGGGAAGACTTTTCGCGATGCGAAATCTTCGGAACTCTGCTCCCGGTTGGCGAAACTTGCATAGTCCGACTCGGCCCTTGGTCAAGCCCTTGTCCACGAGATCAATCACGACTGTGTCGTTTACCGAGCAAGCCAACTGCCCATCTTCGCCAAGACTAACTCGGATTCGGTTCCATTCCCCTGGTTTGTAAGCTTTACTTGAAACGGTTTGAAGAATGGTCCAGTTGAACACGGTGGGACCTTCGAAACGGGTTAGCCGAAGTGAGCCGTTGGTGGGGTAGAACCCGTAGTGGATTTCGCCACCGTCTCCATGAAAAACCAGTCCGGCGGCACCGCTTTCGTCCTCCAGTTTGACCTCAATCTCAACCTCGTAGGGAGTTGGAGGTACTTTCCCCTTTGATAAGCACAGCATACGACCCCCGAAACCACTGCCCATTCCCGAAGCCATGATTTTGCCTGCCCGTTGCCGCCAGTTACCGCCAAGAATCGATTCCCACTCATCTCCGTCGAGAGCTCCTATCGTGAGCCAGTGTTTGATTGATACCGGATTGGGATTTGCAAGCAGTTGCTTGAGAGCGTTTACGGGTACCCCGAAACCCATGGCGCCACCCGACTTTATCGCGAGCACGGCGATGACGTTGCCCTTTAGATCGAGAGCGGGACTGCCACTGCTTCCGGGTTCGATGGGAATGGCCACTTGAACCATGGGCTTGCCGTCGCCGGGTTCGAGTTCCCGTAATGCTGCAACTACGCCACGACTTACGCTGTAGGCGTAGCCCAAGGGGTTGCCGAGTGAAAGAATGCCTTGCCCGAGTTTAAGTTCGTCGGAATCGCCCAGTGCCAAGACCGGAAGGTCCTCGGCATCGATTTTCACTAGGGCCAGATCGCGGTCCCGATCCACGGCAAGTATCGCCTGAGGTTCGTAGCTTTTGCCGTTAGCGAATCGAACGCGAAAGTCTCGATGCTCTCCAATTACATGAAAATTAGTCGCGACCACGCCGTCTTTCCTGACAACGAATCCCGTTCCTCGACCGCCATCTTGTCCTATTCTGTCCACGCTTTCGATCAAGGCGATGGAGGGTTTCACCTTCATTGCCAATTTTTCGAATGCATCGGCCTCGCGTTTTTCTGCGTCTATGGGAAACGGTTCAGTCGTGTTGGCGTCCTTTGCTAATATCGTACTCCAAGGGAAGCATGCCAAAATAACGGTTAGCAATCTCCCAAAACTTAGGCAGCGAAAAGTCTCGAATGTTCTTGGCATGCGGTAACTATTTGCCCTTAAGGGCTGGAGTCAAGCACCCGTAACTGGTTTCTGCCGATTATACTGCAATTCTTCAGATCCCCCATCATTCTCGTTGCAACTGGATGGGTTTCTCTCAAAGTGAGATTATATGAAGAAAACCTATCGCTATTCTCGCAGGCAATTCCTCGGAGCTTCCGCCTCCACGGCATTCGCCTTTCAATTCGTCCCATCTCATGTTTGGGGTGCCAATGACAAGGTGAACATTGCAGGAATCGGTGCCGGCGGCAAGGGAGCAAGCGACATATCAGGTTCAGCTGGTCATGGAGCCAACATTGTAGCTTTGTGCGATACCGACGATAATCGGGCAGCCGGAACTTATAAGAAATTCCCCAAGGCCAAGCGCTACAAGGATTTTAGGGTAATGCTTGAAAAACAGAAAGATATTGATGCCGTAACCGTTAGCACACCCGATCACATCCATGCGGTTGCCGCCATGGCCGCCATGAAATTAGGCAAGCATGTGTACTGTCAGAAACCTCTCACTCATTCCATTTACGAAGCTCGTATGCTGACGGAGGCGGCTGCCGCGGGAAAACTTATCACTCAAATGGGTAACCAAGCTCACGCGGGAGAACCTATCCGTCGTGCAGTGGAACTGGTTCGGGCCGGTATCATCGGCAAGGTGAGCGAGGCTCATGTCTGGACCAATCGCCCTATTTGGCCCCAGGGGATGAGCAAGAGGCCCGCTAAGCAGGACTTGCCCGCAGGACTAGACTGGGATCTTTGGCTTGGGCCTGCTCCCGACCGTGAATACAATGCCGCTTATCTACCCTTCAAGTGGCGTGGTTGGTGGGACTTCGGTACGGGTGCCCTTGGCGATATGGCTTGTCACATCATGGACATGGCATACTGGTCATTGGATCTCAAGTATCCTGACTCCGTAGAGGCAAAGCAAGGCGGCAACACTAAGGAATCTGCACCCAACTGGTCTACGATCACTTATCAATTTCCAAAACGAGGCGATAATCCACCCGTAAAGCTCGTCTGGTACGATGGTCGCAAAAACAAACAGGCCAACCTACCCGATGCAGACGTGGCCGAAGGTGTAAACCTAAAGGGCTACGGATCTCTTCTTGTTGGTGATAAGGGTAAACTTTACTTCAATCGTGGTCGTACCAAATTCTTAGTCAAAGGGCGCGATGAAGACGAAGTGGCCCAAATCGAGAAAGATACTGCTACATCCGTACCTCGCACCAAGGACGAGGATTACGAATGGCTGGAGGGCATCAAGGGCGGTCCTACGCCGCTTTCCCATTTTGCCCATTCCGGACCTTTTACCGAGACGGTGCTTCTCGGAAATCTCGCTGTTCGTACTGGAAAGAAAATTGATTGGGATGGGCCCGCCATGAAACCCAGTGTATCCGAGGCCGAGCAGTATGTCCGACGTGAGTACCGAAAAGGCTGGGCCCTGTAAGCGCCTGCTTGATTCCATTGGATAGACGGTTGGGGAAACCGATGTTGAAAAGGTTCTCCCAGTTGTTTTTGTCTATTTTTTATTTCTTGGGTGGCGTCTCGCTATTTGCATACGAACCCGAGGAGAGGTTCAGGCGACCTGTCGCCCTGGCATTGATGCAAAGCGGAACGCTTGTTGTGGCCAATCGTGACGCAGGTTCCGTTTCCCTTGTCAATCCTGCTGAGTTCGAGCTCGTGTTCGAGAGAAAAGTCGGGCAGAGGATGAGCGATGTCAAGGCCATCCCTGGCAGTCGATACTTGGTGGCTACGGATGAGGAAGCGAGTGAGCTGCTCTTGCTTGAAGCTTTGGAAGACGATGTGAGAATTATCCGCCGATCGGCTGCTCCTCATTCACCGGTCAGCGTTGCAGTCGCTAACTCCAAGGCTTTTGTCACGGTAGCTTCTCTTTGGTCCCGCCGAGTTAGTCTTTTTTATCTGGATCTCGATTTGGGGGAACTTCGCATCGACCGTTTCGTGGATCTTCCTTTCCCGCCTCGATTCCAATGGATGGATGAGACCGCTGAGAGGCTGGTCGTATGCGATGCCTTTGCCGACAAAGTTGCCATCCTCACTCTGCCTGATTTAAGATTACTCGCCATTCGTAAGCTGCCGGGACATAATGTGGGCGGAATTTCTTCCGATTCAAAAGGGGGACAGCTATTGTTTTCCCATCAAATTCTCAATCCATTTGCTCCTACTTTAAAACCTCGCGTTTTTTGGGGTGCCGTGATGAAGAACGGTCTCACCGGCGTGGAGTTTTCCGAACTCTTCGGAACGCTTCGCCATCCGCAAGGTCCCTTTGCTCGTCGTACCTTTTATCCGGTGGGAGTTAATGGCAACGGGGCGGGGGAACCCGGTCAAATCCTATTGACAAAGGCCGGTGTCGTTATCCTCGCTATTCGCGGTACTGGAGAAGTTGCGTTTGGCGATTCCCTAAGTGTCCCTTGGACTAGAATTTGCGTCGGGAAGCGACTTGTGGCAGGAGTTCTGAGTCAGGATGAGAAACAGGCCTACTTTGCTGATCAGTTCGGCGATTCCGTTCACGTCCTTGATGTTGAGACTCGATCCTTGGTCGATTCGATTTCCTTAGGTCCTACTCCAAAGCCCGGACTTCTGCAGAGAGGAGAAGCTCTTTTTCATGACTCAAACCTTTCCCTCGATGGGTGGTACAGTTGTAACAGTTGCCACACGGGAGGTCACACCAGCGGGCAATTAAATGATAATTTGGATGATCACACGATCGGAACGCCCAAGAGGATTCCTTCGCTCTTGGGAACTGCCGAGACTGGACCTTGGACATGGAACGGGCTTCAAGGTTCTCTTACCACCCAAGTTCGTCAAACTTTAGCTACCACTTTGCGTAATGGCGATCGCAAGGTGGGATTAGCCACTCACTTGGATGAGGAATCCCTCGTTACTTATCTTTTTACGTTACCACTACCGCCACCTCTTTCCGAAGCTCGTGAGGAACCTCATGATCCTGAAGTATTGCGAGGAAAACTTCTTTTCCACAAGCTTGGTTGTAACGAATGCCATCGCCCGCCCTTGCTCACTTCACCCGACGAATACGATGTGGGATTTGAGGACGAGTCGGGCTTGCGGAAGTTTAATCCACCCACCTTGCATGGGGTAAGTCAGCGTGACCACTTCTTTCACGATGGTTCCGCCGGTTCTCTGCAGGAAGTTCTTGATTCCGCCGGTCATCCCGATGGCGGCGGTCTCACATCTAGTCAAGTTGCCCGACTGGTTGCTTACCTGAGAACCTTGTAGTCGGACGAAGCCTCCTGGCATCCTTAGGAAAAGGGCTACGGTTGATTACAAAATAATGGGATTATTGTAATAGCTCTTGTCGATGCTTTTTGCTAAAAACTTTTCTGTTGGCCAAGCAAAGTTCGGCGAAAATGAATAATAATCAATCAGCGCATAGAGCATGCCCTTTTATTACCATGCGAGAACCTTTCCTTTTCTTCCGAGCTTTTTTACCTCTTTTTGTCCTTGTTTTTTGTGCGGGATTGTTGTCAGCGCAGCAACAGTACAGAACTTGGACTAGTGCCAATGGAGCTAAACTGCAGGCTCGAATGCTTGGGTTTGATGGTGCAAAGGTGACGATTGAACGAAGCGACAAGCAGAAGTTTGTTTTCCCCCTGAACTTGTTGTCATCGGTTGATCAAGCTTACGTAAGGCAGGTGGCAGGTCGCTTGACTCGGCCGAGTTCTCCTGTTTCACCCAGTCCCGGCAGCGGAGCAAGCCTGCCGATCTGGAGTCCGGCAGTTCGCGATGCTTGGTGGCAACGGCATTCGACCCCGCAGGCATGGGGCGAACAAGCTTCCGAAATATTGAAGCGACTTCAAGCCATATGGGGAAGTCGGCAGGAACGTTCTGCACGCGAGGGGCGAGACTTTTTCACTTGGTTTAAGCATTGGCGTTGGCTTAGCGTTTTTTCCAAGAGTCGACTTTGCCAGTCTAGTTCCAGCCTACAGGCAGCTTTTGTTTCGTTGGGAAGAAACGAGCCCGTTCGTGACGCTTTCCTACGTGCTTTGCATCCGGAGGATAATCAGCCGAAGGCTTTGGAACTATTCTTGTCGATCGCAGTTGATCATCCTTCCTTGATCGAACGTTATACTGCCCTCGCAGCTGCCTATGCGATTGTTTTTGATCAGCCTTTCCCTCGTAATTGGCCTCATCACCAAGTGCCCGGCAACGACGTTCCCGTTGTCTCGACAAAGGTTTCTACTCGTTTTGCAGAATTTGTGACTGCTGCCCAATCGCGCAAGCTGGAATACGATCCTGCTCAGCTTCCGGTTTCCGAATTGAAGTTCGTTGTGGACCATTTGCTCCCGAAGAGCGAACTGGAGTGGGCTCGCCTAAACGTAAAGCTGCGGCGCTCCACCTTTGATAAGGCATTCAAGTCCATTCAATATGACAAACCTCGTCTCTCTGGGGGCGTGTTCAGTTGGCCCAATGGGCCTTACACTCTTGCTTCCATTAGTGAACGGGGTGGCATTTGCGTAGACCAAGCCTATTTCAGCTCCATGAGTGGCAAGGCCAAGGGCATCCCCACATTGACTTTC
>Ga0209667_1002394_pt1 | contig 12452 bp, 10 predicted proteins | sample SaaInlV_165m_DNA_2_FD_184682 | JGI IMG/M metagenome (GOLD analysis project Ga0209667, IMG submission 184682) | Marine microbial communities from expanding oxygen minimum zones in the Saanich Inlet - Saanich Inlet SI037_S3LV_125m_DNA (SPAdes)... | ecosystem: Environmental > Aquatic > Marine >... | reverse complement strand
GTCAACAGCTGGTTTTATTTCTACAATCTTTTCTAAAGCCTGGGAAAATTCCTTGTTTTGAATATGCCGGAGCACCGGGTCTCGAACTTTCAAGTATGCTTCGAATAACTCTTTTTCGGCAGGTTCATTTAACAACCCCGGGTCCACTTCGCCTTCAGCCTCATCATTAAGTATGCTAACCACTCGACGAAAAGCAATTGCCAGGGGTTCGAAATAGGGTTGTTTTTTCAGTTCGGAGAAAGCAGAAACTTTCGCCCTGATGTCGACAATAGAATCCAGACCTGTAGACAAAACACAATCAATCGCGTCATAGGGAAATCCCTCGGCATTCAAATAGGTTTTGTATCGTTGGGAAAATAAATCCATAACATGATTCTTGATGGTTTCAGGTTCCAGCTTTAGCTTCGAGCCCATGGAGTTAAGGCCCTCCTTAACAAGTTCGTCCAAGGAGACCTGCCAACCCCGGTTCAGGAAAATTTGTATGATACCCAATGCATTTCGCCTAAGGCCATACGGATCTTCAGACCCGCTGGGAATCAAACCCACCCCGATACAACCTAAAATGGTATCGAGCTTATCTGCTACAGCAATAACTGTTCCCAACTCACTTGCAGGAAGATCATCTCCCGCAAAGGCAGGACGGTAATGTTCCAGGATCGCCTGGGAAACAATAGACTCCTCCCCGGAATGAGCCGCATAATACCCACCCATGACCCCCTGCAGTTCCGGAAATTCATAAACCATCAAGGTTACTAAATCGGCTTTGCACAAACGACCCGCTCTCAATGCTTGCGATTTCTTATCTGGACAAGTGTGGGTGGATAATATTCCCGAAAGCCCACAAATTCTTTCCATTTTTTCATAAAGGGTTCCCAGTTTTTTCTGAAACACCACCCCTTTCAAGGGTTCGACAAAATCATCCAGGTTTTTCTTTTTGTCTTCATTATAAAAAAACCTGGCATCTTCCAACCGGGCACGCAAAACTCGTTCGTTTCCTTTTTTTATTTCCTGGCCTTCTCCAGCAGGCATATTGCTGATCGTTATAAAGCATGGCAATAAATTTCCTTTGCCATCCGTGACAGGAAAGTATTTCTGGTGATACTTCATCGTCATCACCAATAATTCCTTGGGCAATTCCAGGAAATGGGAGTCAAAATCTCCACGGATGGCAACGGGAAATTCCACTAGATAATTTACAATACTCAACAATTCCGAGTCCTCTTCCACCAACCCTCCTGCTTCTCGAGCAAGGTTTTGAACCTGCTCAAGAATTTTCTGCTTTCTGATTTCAGGGTTGACCAGTAAAAAATGATTTTCACTCTCCTCCAAATAAGAGGAAAGGTTTTTCACTTGGAATTTATCCGGTTTTAAAAATCGATGTCCCAGTGAAAAGTTACCGCACGGAATACCATCAAAACTAAAATCCAAAGGCTCGCCATCAAATAATGCAGTGATCCAATGCAAAGGTCGCGCAAATGGACGTGCCTTATCTGCCCAGCGCATTTTTTTGGAAAAAGGAATGTTACCAATGAATTGAGGAAGGAACTCATTCAGATGGTCTGGAGTAGGACGGCCTTTTTTTTCTACACGAGCACAAACCACTTCCCCTTTGGTGGTTTGATCACGAGTCAACTCAGAAACATCTAACCCCTTGCCGCGCGCAAACCCTATTGCCGCCTTAGTCGGATTCCCCTGATCGTCATAAGCCACCGAGACACTGGGGCCATGAAAGAGCTCAACAATATCTTCCTGCAAAGCATCCACACCCTTTACTGAAATCACCAACCTCCTCGGCGTACCCAAAATCTCGGGGGTTTCAGCTTTAATTCGATTGCGGGTAAAATAGGAAGCCAGTTCCTCGCGCATAAACTCAAGAGCGGGCTGAACATATCCTGATGGAATTTCCTCAGAACCAATTTCTAAAAATAATTCGGGCATATTCTAAGAATCTCAATTTAAACGATCATAAAACAACATAAGCTGACAAAAACCGGTATTATCGAGCAATTATTCATAAAGTCAACCATCGGGAGCACCCTGAAACCCTTGCTCATTGCACATATTGATTATTTTTCAAAACTATACAATGTTAAAATCAGCCTGCTCAAAAAATTCAGACCTCTTTTAAAGGTTGTTTCATGACCACAATTCTAATCATCCTTATCTCAGTCGTGGTGCTGGCTGCACTGGGTTCAAAATTATTTTCTAAGGGTTCCTCCGGGAAAGGTGCATCTGGAAAAGATAAAAAGGCTACCGATTCGGGGGAAGCTTCATCACAAAAGAATAAGAAGGAAGAAGGAGCTGACATTGAAAAGACCTTAAAAATGTCTTCCAACATAAATATCACTGGCGTAACTCTTTTTCGGCCCCCACCTGAACCTATACTTTTTACCGGCAGAAAAGAGGTTCTGAAGAAAGTTGCCGCCCAGGCCTCAGCACCTCCAATTCTAATTGGAATCAGCGGTTTTTCGGGTATCGGTAAATCCTGCTTGACCATTCCCTTGAGTAAAATGTTCGCGGTTCAGTATCCTGATGCTTGCTTGTTCGTAGATATGCAGGGTGATCTACCCAATCCCCCTTCTGCTGAAGACATCATGCGGAGGATAATTTTAAAATTTCATCCTACCCAACCCATTCCTACAAACGATAAGCATCTTGCTAAATTGTACCGGGTGGCCTTAAAAGCACATAAAGGCATTTTGATTCTGGATAACGCTTCTGGGGTAAAACAAATCAAGCCCCTTCTCCCCCCAGTTTCCTGGGTTTTAATTGTAACTTCCGTGAAACCTATATTGTTACCCAAAATAATTTCTATTGAACTGGAACCCATGGAAGTTCTTGAGGCCCATACCCTGTTAACCCGGTGGGCTCCGGAAATTAGCCCCGCAATCAAAGAAATTTCCCATATCTGCAAGGGCGTTCCTCTGGCTCTGGAATTAATCGGAAAACTTTTCTATATCAACTCCACCATGGCACCTGATTATTTCGCTAAAAAATTTACAGAAGTTCGAAAAGGCTTAGGTGGAGAAGATGAAGATAAAAAAGGCAATTTAATTGATGGAGTCCGAGCCGCACTGACCCTCAGTTACAGTATGTTGCCAGAAAAAACTGCATTAGTTCTCAGAAAACTTTCTGTTTTTCCTGGGTCCTTCTCGGCCGAGGCGGCCTCTTTTATCTGTGAAGACCCTAAAAGACTTTCCCTTACCGGTTTGGAAAAGTTTGGCCTGATTCAACTCAATACCAATACCCTCCGATATTCGCTGCACAGCCAAGTTAAAAAATTCATCAAGTCTTTAGCGAAAGCCGGTGATCAAGGCATGGTTGCAAAGCGTCATGCTACCGAATTCATGAATGTGCTGGAATCTGCTTATACCCTTGTAGAAAAGGGAGGCAAAAATATCATTAAAGGGTTCCGGTTATTTGATCTGGAACTGGAAAATATTAAAGCGGGTATGGAATGGAGCCGCAAACACTGCGATCAAGATATAGACGCGGCACGTGTTTGCAGTGCCTACACTGAAAATGGGGCCACTATGATTAACAAGCGCCTATCCCCTGCGGAGTGCATACAGTGGTATGAAGCCGCTCTGTTAGCCGCCAATCAGCTAGAAGATAAAGAGGCAGAAGGAAAACATCTCTTAAACCTCGGCCAGCAATATGTTCTTCTGAACCAATCAGCAAAGGCGATAGAAACCTTGCAAAGTGCTCTTGCATTTTGCAAAAGAGAAGGAAATGTTGAAGGGCAAACCACCGCTTTGGAACAATTGGGAAAAGTCTGCATGATTAATGATGACCACCAACAACATATCAAATTTGTAGAGGAACACCTGGATTTGCTGAAGGATAGTGGTTCCAAAGTTGAAGAATTTAAGCTTTTGGTGCAATTAACAAAATCCTGTGTAGAACTTAAGGAATACAATAAAGCCGTCCATACTGGTGAGCAGGCTACGGAGCTTATCCCGATAAATCAAGATAAGATATTGCTGATCACTCTATTACACAACCTGGGCATTGGACTTATGGAAACTGGGGAAGCAGAAAAGGCTCTTGAAAAATTTGAAGCCGGTGCAGGGCTTTCCCAAAAAACTCCCAACTCCCCGCTTCTGGGAGCACTATTTCAGTTGATCGCTGAAACAGCTTTAAAGGCCGGTGATGTTCCTGGGGCACTGAAAAACTTAAAAAGAGGATTGGAAGCCGTACAGAAAACTAAAAACCTGCAAGCTACAGGGCTTATGATGGTTCAGCTAGCTGAAGTCCACATGAAGAGCAAAGGCGAAGAACAGGCGATTAATTATTTTGAGGAAGCTCTGAGCTTATCCCAAAAAACCAAAGATATCTCGTTGAAGGGCGCAGTATTGTGGAAATGGGGCCTGGCATTGGGAGAGAAAGGCAACATTGAAGAAGCAATCAGCAGGTCTCAAAAAGCCTTAAAAATTTATGAAGACCTCGACCCATCCCAAGCTAATGAAATTCGCGCCCAGGTTGAGAAATGGGCCGGTTCCTGAAAAAGAGTGCCGCTACTTTTTCAACAAGGGGAACTCCATTGCCTCTCTTTGTTGTACATAGCTTTCAGCGCATAACCGAGACAGGTTTCTCACCCGGCCAATGAATCCGGTTCGTTCAGTAACACTTATAGCTCCCCTGGCATCTAACTGATTGAAGGCATGAGAACATTTTAAAGTATAGTCGTAAGCAGGCAAAACCAGTTCCTGCTCCAACAAATTTTTAGCTTCCGCTTCATACATATCAAACCATTGGAATAGCCTCTCTTTGCCGGACGCTTCAAAATTGTAACGCGAGAATTGTTTTTCTGTTTCCAGATGGACATCGCCATATAAAATCTTTTCATTCCATTTAAGATCGTATACGTTGTCCACATTCTGCAGATACATGGCAATGCGTTCCAGTCCATAGGTCAATTCGGCCGTAACAGGTTTCAAGTCTATTCCGCCGACCTGTTGAAAATAGGTAAATTGAGTGATCTCCATACCATCTAACCACACCTCCCACCCTAAACCCCAGGCTCCCAAGGTAGGCGATTCCCAATCATCTTCTACAAAACGGATATCGTGTTTTAGCGGGTCCACCCCCAGCGAAGTCAGACTATCTAAATAAAGATCCTGCACATTTTCAGGCGATGGCTTTAGGATGACTTGAAACTGGTAATAATGCTGTAGCCTATTGGGGTTTTCTCCATACCTGCCATCTGCGGGTCTACGCGATGGCTCAACATAAGCGGCGCTATAAGGTTCCGGACCCAATACTCGGAAAAACGTACAGGGATTAAACGTCCCCGCACCCACTTCAATGTCATAAGGTTGGTGCAGGGCACAGCCTTTTGAAGACCAGTAATTTTGTAGGTTGAGAATGATATCTTGAAAATGCATAGCCTCAGGGTGTATCAAAGTTTGAAGGATAAAGTCAACCCCCTCCTTAGCAGGGGAGGCCACTGGCAAGAGCTCTTTGCTAACCAAATAGAGTCATTGCAATTTGTCGGCGGCGATCACACCGGAATCCTGATAAAATCTCTACAATAACTTCGAATCGGAGATGACAGTTGCAAACCATTTACAAAGCGCTTCCAATAGAAGATGTAGAACGCATTATTGCATACTGCAGAAACAAGGGCGGATTATTTGAGGTCTATCCCGGCCCAGATTGCAAGACGCATATGGTGGTCGTCAATTCTCGCCCGGAAGACGAACCCTTAGATAAGTTCTGTCCGCTGGGAGCTTTTTACTGCAATTACCTGGGTCCCGGTATCATCTCACTGGAAGAGGAAGAACCCAACCATGATGGCATGCCCTCTGCCCAAAGCCATATCAAAGCCATCAAAGAAGTGATCAACAAGCTCCTCGACTTACCCGCCAGTGGCAACAATACTACGCCTTGAGGAAACGGGCAAAAGATCATCAAGCCGAGAAAACGTTTGTCGGCTTGATAATGACATTGCCTCTCGCGCTAGCGAGTTATTCGCCGATACGGAGATGGACGTTTTCGCCTCGGTAGGAAAACACCACGCGATTCGACTCAATATGTCTAAGGGTAGCGGCTTGAACCGTTTCGCCAACACGGACTTTGAGGTTTTTGCTTTCTGAGGTGGAAACAAAAATGTGGTTGGAGGAACTTCCCGGAGAAAAAAAGATGATGCCTTTTACTTTTAGTTGAGGAATAGAAATTCCCCTTGTGGCTAAATCTTCAGGGTAGGCAAAAGATTCTGGTTGTTTCGCATCCAGTTTTGCGTTTTGAATTAAGTCGCGAATTTCATTGATTCCCTGGGGAAGCACTTCAGGCTCTGCAACGGATTTTGGTATTACTGTAACAGAGGGCGGCAGGAAATTCTCTATAGCCTGCGGAAAATTCTCGCTAATATTCTCTTCATAACGTGGGCGATGCTCCGGAATGTTGGATAAAGGAATACCCACCGTTGCCTCGGACCCTCTCTTGTTGAGAGATTCTGGTTTTTTTTCAGAATTCCTCTGAGAATAATGAGTCAATTCATTTTTAGCCGATGGTTTGAGCCCCAGAACCAAGCCAATTATGACTCCCGCCATCACCAAGCCCAACGCCATAAAATGATTACGGGATAATTCTATTGTCTTCCCGGAAAACGGTTTTTGATCTTCTTGAAGAACAAGCTCCTTGAGATCAGAATCCTTTTCCAGCAATCTTTTATCTTCTTCCAGTTTTTTGAGCGTCTCTAATATCGTGCTCATTCTCTTGCTCTTTCAATAAATAGGAAGAAGGGTTATTGGGAAACCAGCCTTGGAGTGGAATAAATCTGCAACAGATTATACAAAAGTAATTTGCTGTCAGTATTAAAAATTCCATCATCTTTGATACTATTTTTACGCTGAAGCTTCATCATAGCCTGGACTGTTTTAGGACCATATAATGGTGCCTCCCGTCCCTGAAAATAACCCAGGAGCCTAAGATTTTTTTGCAGCCATATTGCCTCTTTACCCTTGTAACCAATTCCAAGGGATTCCGGCAAATTTTCAAAATCTTTCCAAGGAATAATGGCTTTACGAGTCCAGAGGGAATCAATGACTGATAGCGGCATTTTAATTTTATCTACCGAACCAAACACCGCAGTATCCCCTTGAATAGAAACCAGAGCCAGATATTTAGTTCCCTGGGCGTTGGGTAGAGCAATTTCAAGCAACGCAGGATAGTTGAGGCTTTTCAACCGTTCCAGAGTACCATTCACTTCGAACGAGGATAACTGATGGTCCTCTTCAATCATTTCCAAGTCTGCCTCAGTTAAACCCTGCAATTGTCCAAGGTCAATATGCCAGGCTTCCAGAATCCATTTCACCGCTTCCAATTTACTTTCTACTAAAGTCAGACTGGAAAGGTAGGTCACAAGTTTTTCCGGATCAAGAACACTCAAAGGCCCGTTGCTGGGAATCCTTCTTTGCGGAGTGGATAAATCGTTATTCACCGTTTCTGTTTTTGAGAAAACGGGTGCTTTCACTGGCGCGGGTTGAACAGCCATCGAGGATGAAGGAGAAAAACGAGGCACCAGCTCTCCTGGAGTAGACAGGTCCATCGGATTTTCCTGAATCAACGCAGAAATATCTTTTCCCTCTGGGGCATTTTTATTGTAGCCCGGTAAAGCAAAAAAATTAATGGCGAAAAATATCAACCCTGCGGCCAATCCGGAAGGAAGTACCAGCTTCCAGAATTTATCCGCCCAGGATTCAAGCGGATCCAATTCACCTATGTCACTCACCGCCAACTTAACAATCTTGGGCGTGATTTTTTTGGTGCTTTGTGTATAAGCGATCAACAGGGTTCGATCTGCCACCACATTAATCATGCGGGGAATGCCCCGGGAATAGCGATAAACCATTTCCACTGCTTGTCGGGAAAAACGCACCTTCCCCTTACCCAGCGCAACGTTGAGGCGGTGCTGGATGTAACCCCGAGTCTCTTCCAGGTTTAAAGGCAAAAGTTCCCACTTAATGGTAATGCGCTGGCGCAATTGACGTAGCCCATCTTTAGCCAGAACTTTGTCCAATTCAGGTTGTCCTATCAAAACAATCTGAATTAGTTTTTCGGTATCGGTTTCAAGGTTGGAAAGTAGACGCAGCTGTTCCAATACATTGGTTGCAAGATCCTGAGCTTCATCAATGATAACCACTACTCGATGCCCTTTGGCTCTCTCTTCCAATAAAAAGTGGTTTAGGACATCAACCAGTTTCTTTTTACTTTTGCTTTTTCCCGGAAGTCCCAGTTCCGCATTGATCGTTTGGAGCAACTCCAATTCATTGATGCATGGATTAAAAATATAAGCGATATTGAAATCGGCCCGAAGCTCTCGAAGAAAACTTCGGCAGATCATCGTTTTACCTGTTCCAACTTCTCCAACTATTTTTAGAAACCCATTGTTCTCTTGCAACCCATAAACCAGATGTGCAAGTACCTCTTTATGCTTGGGACTCAGGTACAGGTATTTGGGATCAGGCGTCAGATCGAAAGGTTTCTCGGAAAATCCGAAAAAGTCCTGATAAACATTCTGATGTTTGGATTTTCTTGAGTTATCTTTAATTCCCAGAAACTTTAAGGGTCCCGATTTAGAACCTTTAGGTTTTTCTGAAACACCATGACCTTTCTTTACCTCAATGACCGCGTCGTAGGCTTCGCGTTTCTGTCCGTGGGAAAGCGTGTCATAAGCTTCTTGCGCTACCTCAATCCGTTCCTTGAGAGTGGGCTGATCCACAGAAGCAGATTTCTTTTCTGAGGAATCAAACTTGCTGATCAGTTTTTGATACGCAAGGTCAATTTCCTTCTGGGTCGCCCCATGTGGAACACCTAGCAACTGGTAATAATCCTGAACTTCAGTAATCATAGCGTTTCATCCCATCGGGTTGATAAGCAATTTCGATCTGCGATTATTGAGACAAAAAATCGAAGCCTCAACAACCCATTGATAAATAATGCTTTAAATTTTCCGCGAAATTTTTTATTAAAAATCCTTCAAAACTAATAAACCTAATTAAAACAAAAGGTTAAAACATTCCTAAAAAAATCCCCCATAGACCCCATCCAAAATGAGATCTATAACGCCTTAATATACAAATAGTTGTGAAGAATGTAAACAAAAATTCAGAGGTGGGATGAAATGTAGCAAAAATCAGGCTTGTGCTAGGATGCAAAAAGACAAGATTTTAGGTTGAAAACCGTGAACGAATCATCCCAAAAACATCTAAAATGCGGGATCTGCAAGGAGCCTGCAGAGATGGATAGAACTAAAAATCCGTTTTTACCCTTTTGCTCCGAACGCTGCCGAACTATCGACCTGGGTAAATGGCTGGATGGGAAATATGTCATCGATGGAGACGAAATCATTCCCGACTCGGAGCATTAACTTTATAACCCAGGTGGGGGAAGAGTTCGGAGTTCCACTAAACATCATTAAGCGGGGCATTGGCTTTTCTTAAAAACACCTCTAGGATTTGTTTCTGGTAAAGCACCACCGCGATATCCATCATGCCATCGTGATTGAAGTCCGCACCCGTGATGGAGCGGGGCTGGGAGCCCACAACATAATTATAATGTGGGTAAAGAAACGATCCGTCTCCCTTTCCAGGGATAACAGAAATGGACCCACCTCTACGGTTGCACACAACAATATCGGGAACCTTGTCGCCGGTGAAGTCCCCGACCACTATGTTATGCGGCCCTTTTTCTCCGGCAAAGTCTTCCTGCTTGGAGAACTTGCCCTTGCCATCGCCCATATAAATGCTGAGGCTGTCCTTCATCGGACTTGACGCAATCAAATCTGCCTTGCCATCCAGGTTCATATCATGGTGAATGATGAAAGAGGACTGGTTGCCGCCTGAAATTTTTTTAGGGGGCAGGAAAGTGCCATCCCCATTGCCCAAAAACAATTTAATATGCCTCACCTTGACGGCATTGAGCGCCATGGCAATATCCAGATTGCCATCGCTGTTATAATCGCTGATGGTCATATTTGCGGGAGTTGGACCTGCCTGATAGGCCTCAGCCACTTTGAAAGTACCATCGCCCACTCCGAGAAGAATGAACAATTTATTGAAACGAAGTGAAACCGCGAGATCGATTATTTCATCGTTATTGAAATCGCCCGATGAAATGGCTATGGGAAGCCGTCCTACCTTCACCTCGGTCTTCAATTTGAACAAGCCGTCTTTTTGCCCAAGAATGATGGAGACATTTCCATCGCCATAGTTGCATAAAGCAATATCTGGAATGCGATCGCCATTGAAGTCTGCTACATCCAGAGCAAAAGGCTCCCGCCCGGTTTCAATAGTTTGCGAGTCTTTGAAGGTGCCGTCCCCAATACCCTCTAGATATGTAAGGGAACTGCTGGCAGAGTTGACAACTAGAAGGTCAGGAAATTCATCGTTGTTCATGTCCTTGGCCAATATCACTTCCGGTTTTTCCCCGACCATATAAGATACCGGCAGTGCAAATAAATCTGGCGAGGGCTGACTTTGTACGCAACCGGCAAATAGAAGAGCACCTAATAAGGTAGCTATTGTTTTTAAATCCAACCGTAACAACTTTTTCACCATTATTTTTTTCCAATTCTTTAATAAAGCGATTTTTCGTTTATACAGGATGCCTCGAAACTTGTAAACGAAATTGAAAAAATGCTACAATTTTTCAACAGCTTATAGCACCTTCAAGCCTCCTAAAAATGCCCTTCCAACATTATTTAAAATTCATTATTCTCATCAGCTCTTTGCTCCTTATAGGATGCCAAAGTTTTCAATACGATCCTTGGCCAGAAAATGGGGAAGGGGTCTACCACACAGTACTCAAAGATCAGACTCTTTACCGCATTGCCAGTGTCTATGAACTGAGTGTAGAAGTTCTGAAACGTTCCAACCATATTAGCGACCCCACTAAACTGAAGGCGGGAACCCGTTTATGGATACCCGGTGCCCGCCGTGTTTTGCAAGTACCCACTTCCAATAAGTCCCCCTCGCGTACGGTAAAAAAGAAAACATCTCCCACTGTTAAACCGCGTAAAGGTTTTCTCATCTGGCCCTCGAAAGGTACACTTACTTCCAAGTTCGGAATGCGTAACGGACGCAAGCATGAAGGTATCGATATAGCAGCTCCCAAAGGGACTCCTATTTATGCTGCTGCAGAGGGAGAAGTCGCGTTTAGTGGATGGGGGCCCACGGGTTACGGGAAAATGATCATCATAAAACACAAACACCATCTAACCACCCTTTACGCTCACAACTCTAAACTCCTTGTTAAAAAAGGAAATAAGGTCAAGCAGGGACAAAAAATTTCCCTTATGGGAAGCACAGGTCGATCCACGGGACCCCATGTTCACTTTGAGGTGAGGAACAACACCCATCCCAAAAATCCCATAAAATATCTGCCTCTAAAAAGATAAATTTTTCTTTTCCTCAATTCTTTGATAAAAAACCAAGGTTGCAACTCTGGTCCAACGTGAAATCCAAGAAAGGTGAAGCCATGGAATCTGTGAAACAAATCATCCGCGATGTTCCGGACTTTCCCAAAGAGGGTATCATCTTCAAAGATATCACACCGCTTTTGAGCGACTCCGTAGCATTCCAGAAAACTATCAACTCTCTGAGAGATCGCTATGCGGACAAGACGGTGGACGCGGTGGTAGGTGTGGAAGCACGCGGATTTATCTTTGCTTCAGCTTTAGCCTATGCGCTGGGTACCGGGGTAGTCATGATCCGAAAGCCTGGCAAACTCCCTTACAAAACTTTCCAGGAAACCTACTCCCTGGAATATGGAACCGACACAGTTGAAGTTCACCAGGACGCATTTCGATCAGGCCAAAATATTATCCTCATCGATGATGTATTGGCTACGGGAGGAACCATGGCCGCTACGCTTGATTTGATCCAGAAAAATTTTGAAAATGTAAAAATTATGGAAGCCACCTTCCTCATTGAATTGGACTTCCTGAAAGGCCGGGAAAAATTTAATGGTATTCCCATCCACTCAATGATCCATTACTAGCCCACTCCTGTGGGAGGGAGTATAAAAAAAGCCCATCAAGCCGCGACAGGTTTTTGCTAGCTAATGGAAACTATTGCTCGCTATCAACAGCGATTCGCCGGCGAAAAGGAATCTCTTCGGAAAGCGATTGCACCAAACGGCGTGTATCTTCTAAGTAATCAGGAGATATCATGAGTTCAATGATTCCTCGGGAAGCATCTACCGTTCGCACCACCGCCAGATTATCGTATCCCTCAAAAATACTGACTATGTATGCGATGTCTTTTTTATCGACTTCAATCTGCCATTGAATGGAATCTGTATGCATATTTTCTTTCTCTAACCCCCTTGGCAGGGGAAGCGGTTGCAATCGCTGAATTTAGCGACCTAATATTTATCCCGGTTGAACGAGCTCTTGCCCAAACAATCCCACGTCTGATGGCTACTAATTTCCCCCGGCCGTTGGCCGG
>Ga0209667_1002389_pt1 | contig 12478 bp, 16 predicted proteins | sample SaaInlV_165m_DNA_2_FD_184682 | JGI IMG/M metagenome (GOLD analysis project Ga0209667, IMG submission 184682) | Marine microbial communities from expanding oxygen minimum zones in the Saanich Inlet - Saanich Inlet SI037_S3LV_125m_DNA (SPAdes)... | ecosystem: Environmental > Aquatic > Marine >... | reverse complement strand
ATTAGTTGGACCAACTTTTTCAGGTGGTGCATTTGGTAATGGTGTTGGTGTTGGAATTAGACAAGGTGGAGATGACGCGATTGGTAAAAGAGACGCTAAACTTCTAAAAGACTTCAACAAAGCAATTGATAAAGCGAGAAAACAAGGAATTATTAGCAGACTTGCTATTAAACACTTTGGTTTCGACGCTTCGATGTAATCAATTTAAGATTTGGCGACTATAATATATAGTCGCCAGTCTATATGGAACTTCTCGCATTTGGTAAAACTGGTTGGGGTGATGAGTTATTCTACGCAACCTTAATGACAATAGCTGTATCAATTACAGCAATGTTAATTGGTTTTGTTTTTGCATTAATATTTACTCCTTTAAAATTATCTAAATATAAATCATTAAATTTAATAGGAAATTTTTACACGACAGTTATTCGTGGTGTACCTGAACTTTTAGTAATTTATCTTTTATTTTTTGGTGGAAGTGGTGCAATAATGTATGTGGCCGCTATCTTTGGGTATTTTGAATATATAGAGATAAATGCATTTATTACAGGTTCCATGGCAATTGGAATAATTTCAGGTGCCTATTCAACAGAAGTATTTCGTGGAGCAATTCAATCAATCGATAAAGGGCAGTTTGAAGCAGCTAAAGTTTTAGGTGTTAGTAAATTTATACAATTTTATAAAATAATTTTACCTCAGATGTTAAGACTTGCTATCCCAAATTTAAGCAATGTTTGGCAAATTACCTTAAAAGACACATCTCTTATATCTGTCACTGGTTTAGTTGAAATTATGAGACAATCTTATATTGCTGCAGGATCTACTAGAGATCCACTTTTCTTTTATTCTTTCGCAGCAGTTTTATATTTATTGCTGACATATTTAAGCATGAAATTAATCAATAGATTAGAAGCTAAATATAGTAGGGGGTATTAGTGGATTTTGATTTAATGATCACTAGTTTGCCTAAACTACTTGGTGCAACTTTAATTACACTGAAATTATTATCTGTATCTCTGATAGTTGGAATGTTTTTAGGTTTATTTTTTGCAATTTTACGAATGAACAAAAATATTTTTGTTAATAAATTTGCTTACGGATACTCTTATATATTCAGAGGAACGCCTCTCTTAGTTCAAATCTTTATTATCTATTTTGGTTTAGGACAAATTGAATACTTAAGATCAACATTTTTATGGGTAATTTTAAAAGAGCCTTATTGGTGTGCAATTATAGCTTTTGCATTAAATACAGGTGCTTATACATCTGAAATATTAAGATCTGCATTTCAAACTATTAAACCTGGCATTATTGAAGCTGGAAAAAGTTTAGGGATATCGAACAAAATTATCTTTTATAAAATTCAAATTCCTATTGCTATCAGACAATCTCTACCAGCATACGGCAATGAAATAATTTTGATGATGAAGGGTACATCATTAGCTAGCACAGTAACATTGATGGATTTAACAGGTGTTGCTAAATATATAATTTCAACAACATTTAAACCAATAGAAGTTTTTATTGTTGCTGGTGGCATTTATCTATTTATGACCTTTTTAATTCATAATTTAATTAAGTATTTAGAAAAAAAATATAGCTTCCAATAATCAAAAATGTTTCTTTCAAAAAAACAAATTGATGATTATAAAAATCTTGGAGCAATAATTGTTAAAAATGTTTTTAAAGATTGGATAGAACCGTTAAGAACTGGGTTTCAGAAAGTTTTAGACAAACCAAGCAAACATGGAAGAGAAAATGTTAATGCCAAAGAAGGTAGGTTTTTTGAAGACTATTGTAATTGGGAACGAATAAAAGAATTTAAAGATTGTATATGTAATTCACCAGGTGCTCAAATAGTTGCAGAGGCAACTAACTCTAAATCTGCTCAAATTTTTCATGATCATATTTTTATAAAAGACACTGGAACAAATAAAGAAACACCTTGGCATCAAGATATGCCTTACTATTGTGTTAATGGTAATGACACGGGAAGTTTTTGGATACCATTAGATGAAGTTGATAAAGAAAATAATCTTCAATTAGTATTAGGATCACATAAATGGCCCAAGTTAGTTCGACCTACAAAATGGTCTAATGATCAATCGTGGTATAAAGATGATGGTGACTTTATGGATATACCTAACTTAGATAATGTTAATAAAGATATTTTGATACCTGAATTAGATTTAGGAGATGCAGTATTATTTAATTTTAAGACAGTTCATGGTTCAACTGGTAATAAAACTTCAAAATCTCGTAGAGCATTTTCTATGAGATTTATTGGTGATGATGTTAGATATATTGATAGAGGAGGAGCTACTTCTCCACCATTTGATGGAATTGATTTAAAATCAGGTGATTTAATGCGTGAAGATTGGTTTCCTAAAGTCTTTAGTAGCTAGTGTATTCTTTAATCTCTTTAATTTTTGAACCAGTAATATTGTTTATCTCTAATTTAATCTTAGCTCGGTCATCATTTAAAAAATGAACATCTCTTGAAAGTTTAATAAATCTTTCTGTAAAATCTTTTTCTTTTTCACATAGTCTTTTATCGTCTTCAATAATCCAAAGTTTAGCATTAATTTCTTTAAGTGCTTGGAACAACTTTTCAATTTCATCGTTAGATTTTACATTTTTGTTTAATTGATCTTTTAAAACAGCATGTTCATCTGATATGAATTTTAATTTTTCAAGATCTTTAATTTTTTCTTGTTTGATTTCTAATATAGAAATTTTATCTAATAGTTCCCCAATTGATACTTCGACTATAATTTTATTCATAAAATTTTATACTATGTTATGTTGTTATAAATATGTCTAATATTTTAATCATTAAACATGGATCTTTAGGTGATATAGCGCAAGCCAGTGGTGCAATTCAAGATATTTCTGAAAATCATAAAGATGATCAAATTCACTTATTAACTACAAAACCGTATTTTGATTTATTTAAAAAAAATCCACATATTTCAAATGTTATTTTAGATAAGAGATTATCAAGATTTAATCTCATCTATTTATATTCGTTGATGAAAAATATTAAAAAATACAAATTTTCTAAAGCTTATGATCTTCAAAACTCAAGCAGAACAGCATTTTATAAAAGAATATTATTTCCTAAAGCTACAAAAGAAACATGGTCATCTACAAATACAACATTACCTGAAGGAACTACGAAAAAAGATTTTGATAAAGACTCAGTTTTATCTAGATTTGACCATCAATTAAAAAACTCTGGAATTAACACCATTCATACTTTGAATCCTGATTTTTCATGGAGCTCATCAGATATATCTCAAATTAAAAATTACTATCTATTGGATAAATATATAGTGCTTTTTCCATTTTGCTCACCTCACTTAACTTCAAAGAAATGGCCTTATTATAATGAATTAATTTCTATGATTACTGAAAAATTAGAAAATAAATTCAAAGTAGTCATAGCACCTGGTCCAGGTGAAATTAAAGAAACATCAAATATTAATGCGTTGTGTATTTTAGATAATGGTAAAGCTTTAGATATTTCTCAGTTAGCATCGTTGATTAAAGATAGTTCATTTGTAGTTGCAAATGATACTGGTCCTGCTCATATGACAGCTCATCTAGGATCAAAAGGAATTGCTTTATTTGGATCTCATACAACACCTTTAAAAGTTAGTATTGAAAGAGAAAATTTTAAAGCAATACAAGCACCAGAGTTGTCAAAACTTTCAGCAGAAAAAGTTTTTGAAAGATTATCTAATTCAATTTCCTAAAATTTTTTTGTATTCTTCAATTATATTAGACCAATAGAATTTTGAGATATTATCTTTAGCACCTTTCCCATATTCTAAATATTTTTTATTTTCTAACATTGAATTAATAGATGAGTAAATATCATCTAGGTTATTTCCATCACAAATTAAACCAGTTTTTTCATGTTGAATCGCATCAGCTGCACCACCATCCTTTCCACCAATAGATGGAATTCCATATTGTGCGGCTTCAACATAAGCAATACCAAATCCTTCAACAGACTTTTTATGAATAATAGAGGGCATTACAAAGATACTTGATTTAGCAACTAAAGCATTTTTTAATTCATTGCTAATATCTTTAAAGAACATTACTTGAGCTTCTAGATCTAATTCTTTAACAAGTTTTTTAATATTTTCTTCTTCATCACCATAACCAACACAAATATAGACTATATCAGGATAAATTTGTTTTAAATTTCTTAAAGCCATAACAATTTTTTCATGATTTTTTCTTTTATCAAATCTTGAAACAGTAATAAGTCTTGGTGTTTTAACTTTAAGAAGACTTTCAACTTTATCTAAAGATTTTTTATCTAATTCATCAGCAGGATCTATTCCTGGATTAATTACAATAATTTTATTTTGATTTACCCCACAATCAATTGCTAGATTTTTTGTAAACTCAGAATTAGCAATTACTTTTTCAACATTATTTAAAACATTTAAAACTCTTTTGTTTAAACTGGTTCCTTTAGGATGATTAATTTCTTTACTATGAATTAAACAATATTTTTTTTTGTTTGACTTAATAAGTTCTAAGCTTTTCCAATGATCAGCAATAATTCCTTCAATCTTATTTTTTTTAATAAATTCATTAATTAATTGAGCTTTTCTATATTTTCTTAGCATTTTAATTCCACCAACTCTTTCAATAGAAAATGAAGCTTGTTCATCAAAGTCTTTATGATTTTCAGAATGATCTGCAAAAACTTTGATCATAAAATTTTTAGATAATTCTCGTGCTAAACCCCACATTAAGCTTTGCATACCACCAAGTTCTGGTGGAAAGGATCTAGTTACAATCAGATACATTAATCATACTTCCATTTAATACCACAGCCAGCACTTGGAATTTGATCTTGAGGTCCTTTATTAGTTTCAGCAACTTGTTTCATGGCTTTCAATAAATCACTTTCTCCATCTTTAACTGGCACAAAGTTTTTAAGTTCTCTTAATCTACCTCTGTATTGAAGTTCTAAATCTTTATTATAACCAAAGAAATCTGGAGTACATACGGCATCATATGTTTTAGCAATCTCTTGTGTATCATCATGCAAGTAAGGAAAACTAAATTGATTATTATTCGAAAATTTAATCATATTATCAAACGAGTCTTCTGGATAATTAACAAAATCATTAGAACATATAGCAATTGAGTTTATTCCAATTTTCTTTAATTCATTACAATCTTCAACTAATTCTTTTGTAATAGCTTTTACATAAGGGCAATGATTGCAGATAAACATTATCAAAGTTCCATTTTCTCCCTTGATATCATTTAATGAAATAACTTTATTATCTGTTGATTTTAATTCAAAGGGCAAAGCTTTCTTACCAAAATCACATATTGGAGTTTGAACTGGCATACTATAAGAATATATAAATTATGTTTTACGATTTAAAAGATAAAAAACCTCAAAACTCTGGCGAAAATTGGGTAGCACCAAATGCAACCATTATAGGAGATGTCACTTTAGAAAAAAACTCTAGTATTTGGTTTAATGCAGTATTACGTGGAGATATCGAAAATATTAACATTGGTGAGGGATCAAATGTTCAAGATGGAAGTGTATTACATACAGATCCAGGCTGTCCTCTAAAAGTTGGAAAAAATGTAACTATTGGCCATATGGTTATGCTTCATGGCTGCACAATAGGAGATAATAGTTTAATTGGAATTGGTGCGGTAATACTTAATAAAGTTAAGATTGGAAAAAACTGCATTATTGGTGCGAAAGCTCTGATTACTGAAAATAAAGAAATACCAGATAATTCATTAGTTGTAGGATCTCCAGGAAAAGTTGTAAGGGAAATTACTGAAGAAGAAAAAAAAGCTATATTAGAAAACACTAAGCGTTATCAAGATAACTGGAAAAAATATTCAAAATCAATTTTTTAAAAAGGAGAATAAATGTCTGCAGGTTACGTGATAGCTCAATTAAAGGTAACAAATCCAGAAAATTATAAAGAATATGTTGCTAAAGTTAGCGAGGTAGTTAAAAAATTTGGTGGCGAATATCTTGTGAGGAATGGAGAGTATCAAGTTGTTGAAGGAGAGGACAATTTTCCAAGATTAGTGATCATTAAGTTTCCAACTTATGAAAAAGCTTTAGAGTGGTATCACTCAGATGAGTATAAGCCTGTTAAAGATATACGATTACAAAATTCTGAGGGGAGCAATATAATTGTAAAAGGCGTATAAATTTAATAATGAGGTGGTTTCTTATCTTCTTTAATAATTTCTGAAACAATTTCACTATCCATCTCTTTAATTCTTTTATTTAAATTTGTAATTTCACTCTTTAAATTTTTAATTTCTTTTTGTTGAGAATATACCTCACTACTTATTTGAGATATTTCTTGTTGAAGAAATGTAATCTGTTCTTCTAATTTTTTAACTAAATTTTCCATAAAAATATTACTAGGGAACTAACCAACTATCTTTATTATTTTCTAAATCAAATTTTGCTCTGCGATGACCTTTAGCAGCTAGATAAAGCCACTCAATAGATTTAATTTTACACTGAATAACAGTAAAATTTTTATAGCCTTCTTCACTTTGTTCCATTGTATATTCAAAATTATCTAACTCAGGCTTTAATCCTGATGTTGGGTTATCAGATTCTGCTCCAGGTCCATTATCAACCAAATAGCATTTTCTACTCATATGACCTGTTTTTAACCAAGACTTTTTTGTTATTTCATTGTCATGATTAACAGTGCATTCAACTTTAAGTCTTACCTGTATTTTTTCTTCCTTGTCATAAAAAAGCATAGCTGCATTTTTATTTACTTTTAATTTTCTAATTTTATCTGATCTAATATCACTGTGGTATTGAACAAGATTTTTTGTTTCGTCTGATTTTCTAAGAACTATAATTCTTCCATCAAAATCAGATTGATCTCCACAAATAAAAACAGGTATTCTAAATGGTGAGCCTCTATCTTTGACTGCATTTGTTAACATTGACCAAATCTTTTTTTTGATCTCTGTAAAATCCTCATAGTAAGGAACTGTATCGGTCACTAATTTTATTTTTTCTTTTTTAAAAGAGCAATCAAGCTAGAACTATCCCAACGATTACCACCCATTTCTTGTACCTTAGCGTAGTATCCATCAATTAATTCAGTAATAGGAACTGGCGAACCATTTTTTTTTGCTTCTTCAATAACAATTGCTAGATCTTTTCTCATCCAATCAACAGCAAAACCATAATCAAACTTATCATCAGTCATAGTTCTGTATCTATTTTCCATTTGCCATGATTGAGCAGCGCCTTTTGATATAGTTTCCATAACAATATCCATATCTAAGCCTGCATTAATTCCAAAGTTAATAGCTTCTGATAAACCTTGTACAGCACCTGCTATACACATTTGGTTCATCATTTTAGTCAATTGACCGCTACCAGATTTACCAATTAATTTTACTTTACGACTGTAACAATCAATTACTGGTTCAGCTTTTTTAAATACTTCTTCATCACCACCAACCATAACAGTTAGTATTCCACCTTCAGCTCCAGCTTGACCACCTGATATTGGTGCATCTAAAAAATCAAAGCCTTTATCTTTTGCTGCTTTATATAATTCTCTAGAAATTTCTGCTGATACCGTAGAGTTATCAACATAAACTGAACCTGCTTTAGCTGTTTTGAATAAACCATTTTCTCCAAGAGACACTTCTCTTAAATTATCGTCATTACCAACACAGGTGAAAATAAAGTCTGCACCTTCAACAGCTTTTGCAGGTGTATCTGCTTTTGTGCCTTTATATTCTGTAATCCATTTATCAGCTTTAGCAGCTGTTCTATTATAAACAGTTACATTGTGACCAGCTTTTGATATATAACCTGCCATTGGATAACCCATGACACCAAGACCTATGAAAGCAACATTACAAGACATAATTTTTATTTCCTATGTTTAATAGTTTGAAGTTTAAAGTAATTCTATTTGGATTTATTTTTACATTTTTTTCTAGCTTTGGACAGAGTTATTTTTTAGGACTATTTAATTCTAGTATTAGAGAGGCACTATCTATAACCCATGGACAATTTGGCTCAATTTATGCATCAGCAACTTTGTGCAGTAGTCTTCTATTAATTTGGGTTGGTAAAAAAATAGATGATGTAAATATTTTTAAATTTGCTTTTTTTGTAACTATTCTTTTATCTTTTGCTTGTTTTTTCTTTTCAAGAATAACTTCAGTTTTTTTATTATTTATTGCAATTTTTTTAATGAGATTTTCAGGACAAGGAATGATGTCTCATACAGCATCAACTACAATTTCAAGATATTTTACTAAAACTAGAGGTAGAGCTTTAAGTATAAGTTGGTTTGGCCTTTCATCTGCAGAATTTATTATGCCTGTTCTAATGGTTTATTTGTTAACTATTATAGATTGGCAAAATCTTTGGCTTATATTTTCTATAACTGTTTTAATAGTTTTGCCAATTGCATCATTTTTACTAATTAAGAATTTAGATCTAGACTCAAGGGAAACTAATGATGAAAATAAAAAAGAAGTTGAGATTAAACAATGGAAGAGAAGAGACGTAATAAAGGATTATAGATTTTATATAATTAGTTCTAATATGTTAGCAATGCCATGGATCTTTACTGGCTTTGCTGTTTTTCAATCTTTTGTTCAAACTTCAAAAGGCTGGGGGCCATATGTTATTGCTCAGTCATTCATGTCTTATTCAATTTTATCAGTACTAACTTTATTTTTGTCAGGTTTTTTAATTGATAAATTTACAAGTAGAAAATTATTAATTTACATGAATATTCCACTTTTATTATCTGTAATAGTTCTATTCTTCTTTGATACACCAATTACAGCTTTTGTATTTTTGGGCTTAGTAGGGATATCAAACGGTTTTGCTAATATTTTAGGTTCTTCTACTTGGGCTGAACTATATGGAGTTAAGTATCTTGGATCCATTAAAGCCTTAACAACTGCATTGATGGTATTTGCTACTGCTTTTGGAACCGCTTTATTTGGGTATTTGATAGATATAGGTTTTACAGTGGGTGATATAGCTGTTGTATCAGGCACTTATATATTCATTTCTTTAATCCTTCTTTTTTCTGTAAGAAAAAAGCTCAATCCAGTGATAATTTAGAAAATACTTGCATTTTTGAAGTCTGAGGTATAAATAATCGCCCATGGCAAGAGTTACAGTAGAAGATTGTATAGATAAAGTAGAAAGCCCATACGAATTAGTGCTTGTTGCTAAAGAAAGAGCCACTCAATTAAATTCAGGTATTGAACCAACTTTAGATAGAGATAACGATAAAAATACAGTTATTTCACTAAGAGAAATTGCAGAAGAAAAAATAAAAGTTTCAGATTTAACTGACAGTGCAGTTTACAAACTTAGAAAGCATGTAGAGCAAGTGGATGATGGTTCTGAAGATGACGAAGAAGTAGGTGATGATTTTGAAAATATGTACAAAGGTGAAATTTCAAAAAGTGGAACACCAATTTTACCATCTAAGAGAGCAAGAAAAACTCCAGAAAAAATTCAAGTTTCTCAAGAAGATTTAGCTGAATTATCAGAAACTGCCAAACCAGACGTAGATGCATCAGCTGAAGAAGAAACAATTAATGACCAAAGTGAGGTATCGCTTGATGAAGTTTCAGAACAAGAAAACCAAGAAGCAGAAGTAAATTCAGAAGATTCAAACGCTTCAAACTCTTAATAAAATCATATAAAGTTAGATCATGAATAGGAAAGTATCAGTTGCTCCTATGATGGATTGTACAGATCGTCATGAGCGTTACTTTTTAAGATTGATTTCAAAAAATACGCTTCTTTACACAGAAATGGTTGTAGATGAAGCAATCAATAGAGGTGATAAAAAAAGATTACTTGGATTTAATATTAATGAAAAACCTGTTGCTCTTCAGTTAGGTGGATCTTCACCAAAACTTTTATCAGAAGCTTCAAAAATAGGTGAAGATTTTGGTTATGATGAAATTAATTTAAATTTAGGCTGTCCAAGTAAAAAAGTTGAAAAAGGTAAATTTGGTGCTTGTTTGATGAAAGAACCTAATTTAGTTGCTGATTGTTTAAGTAAAATGCAAGCTTCAACTAAATTACCAGTAACTATCAAAACTAGAATTGGATATGATGACGTTGAGGATTATGAAAACCTGCATAATTTTATCTCAACTTTAAAATCTACTGGTGTTAAAACATTTATTATTCATGCTAGAAAAGCAATGTTAGGTAAATTCACTCCTAAGCAAAATTTAAATATTCCTCCTTTAAAATATGAATACGTCTATAATTTAAAAAAAGATTTTCCAAATGAAGAAATCATTATTAATGGAGGAATAACTTCTATTGATCAAATAAAACTACTTCTTCAAAAAACAGATGGTGTAATGATTGGTAGAGCAGCATACCACACTCCTTACTTATTAGCTGATATTGAAAAGGAAATTTTCCATAATGAAGATGTTCTAAGTAGACAAGATGTAATTGAACAACTAATTCCTTATGTGAAAGATGAACTTAAAAAGGGTACAAGATTAAATCAAATTATGAGACACACATTGGGTTTGTTTCATGGACAAACGGGTGCAAGTTATTGGAAAAGATATTTAAGTGAAAATATGTGCGTAAGAGATGCCGATGTTCAAAAAATTGATCACATCATGGATAAGATTAAATACAATAACTTTGATACAAGCGTAGGGCAATCTGCTTAATTCAATTTTAGCAAACGAATACAGTTATTTTATTTTATTGATGGCGCTAACTGCAGTGCCAGTAGGTTTTATAGCTGGTCTGTTTGGTATCGGTGGAGGATTAGTAATGGTTCCATTCTTATTTTATGTTTTTGAAAGCTTAAATATTGATACAAATTATATTATGCACCTAGCTGTTGGAACTTCTTTTGGTATTATTATTCCAACTTCTTTTGTTTCTGTAATGACTCATTATAAACTTGGAGCTGTTGATACAAATTTGGTTAAAACTTACGGTATATTTACAGTGATAGGTGTTTCATTGGGTACAATTTTTGCAGTTTATTTAGATACTAAAAATATGGTTTTATTTTTTTCATTAGTACTTTTTTTGTTAAGTTTGTATTTGTTATTTTTGAAAGAAAAAGAAACTACAATAACAATTTCAATTAAGCAGAAATATAAAATTATTTTTGGCTTAATTTCTGGATTTATTTCTGCGCCCATGGGTATTGGAGGGGCAGTTATGAATGTACCAATATTTAAGTTTTTTGGCTATTCAATTAATAGAGCTATTGGGACAGCTGCAGCAATCGGTTTTTTTATTGCATTATTTGGTGCTATTGGTTTTGTCATAAGTGGTACTTATTTAAAGACCAATTTACCTTTTAGTGTTGGTTTTCTAAATATACCTACTTTTTTAATCTTCATTCCTATTACAACTTTTATGGCTAGAATTGGTGCTCGAACAGTTCATAAAATAGATAAACAAAAAATAAGCAAATATTTTGGACTTTTATTGTTCGTGGTAGCTTGTAAATTTTTATACGAATATTTTACGATTTAACCTTTAATTCTTTTATAGACTTTTTGATTAAAATTTAGTTAGACTTAAATTTTAATATTATGGAGTTTATAGGATATTTTTCTAACGTTTTCATTTTTGAAAATTTATTAATTTTAGTTTTAGGAACTATTGGTGGACTTTTAATGGGAGCTGCTCCTGGATTGAGTCCAACAATGGCAGTTGCTTTATTAATTCCTTTCACGTTTAAAATGAGTCCTGACCAAGGTTTAATTATGCTTGGTGCTGTTTATACAGCTACTGTTGCGGGTGGAGCAATTAGTGCAATATTATTAAAAATACCTGGAGCTCCTGCAAACATTGCAACAGTTATGGATGGCTACCCAATGGCAAAAAGTGGTAAATCAAAAGAAGCTCTACATTATTGTTTTATCAGTTCATTCATTGGTGGCATAATTGGAATTATTATTTTAATTTTTTTTACACCTATATTAGCAAATTTTGCTCTTAAATTTGGTCCATCACATATGTTTTGGATAGCAATTTTTGGTGTTACTGTGATTGCAACATTAGATTCTAATTCAATAATTAAAGGACTTTTTTCTGGAGCCATTGGTTTATGGTTGGCAACTATAGGATACGACTCGGTGTTAGGTGTTGAAAGATTTGTTTTTAATCCAATTTTTTCAGGTGGCATAAATATTATCGCTGCTTTGGTTGGTTTGTTTGCTATCCCTCAAGTTTTATCAATGATTGAAAAAAAACAATTAGACTCAGATCAATTTCAAATGGAAAAAAAAAGTATAGTTCAATCAATTATCTACAATCTTTCAAGAATTAAAGCATTAGTAGTTGGAAGTGTATCTGGAGTTATAATTGGTTTAATCCCTGGTGCAGGAGGGCAGATAGCAGGACTTGTATCTTACGATCAAATTAAAAAATTAAGTAAAA
>Ga0209667_1002357_pt1 | contig 12603 bp, 12 predicted proteins | sample SaaInlV_165m_DNA_2_FD_184682 | JGI IMG/M metagenome (GOLD analysis project Ga0209667, IMG submission 184682) | Marine microbial communities from expanding oxygen minimum zones in the Saanich Inlet - Saanich Inlet SI037_S3LV_125m_DNA (SPAdes)... | ecosystem: Environmental > Aquatic > Marine >... | reverse complement strand
CGGGACAAATACAGCCACCAAGCCAATGCCGCAGCAACAATAATGATCGGCACTATCCAAAGTGCCGAATGTTCGAATGAAATGTTCAAGCTTGATTGTTCAACTCGCGAAGGTATCAGGTAAGCATACCACCGTCAACGTTTAATGTTTGACCTGTGATATAAGCTGACATATCGCTTGCTAAGAAAAGAGCAAGATTGGCCACGTCTTCAGGCTGTCCTCCTCTTTTAAGAGGAATCGCATCACGCCAACTTTGGACCATTTCTTCGTCGAGTGCTCCTGTCATTTCGGTTTCAATGAAACCTGGTGCAATTGCATTACAACGAATGTTTCTTGAACCAAGTTCGAGTGCTATGGATTTGGTAAATCCGAGTATTCCCGCCTTGGAGGCAGCATAGTTGGCTTGACCCGCATTACCTTTTACACCCACAACGGAACTCATGTTGATGATAGAACCACTCCGTTGCTTCAACATGGTTCGCTGCACTGCCTTGGTCATGTTGAATACCGACTTCAGATTCGTATTAATTACTTCATCCCATTGTTCTTCTGACATTCTCATGAGAAGCGTGTCTCTCGTAATTCCAGCATTGTTAACCACAACATCCACTGAACCGAATTCCTTCACTACATCGTTGACCATGCCTTCACAGGGCTCAAAGTCAGCAACATTAAACTTGTAGCCTTTGGCCTTCACTCCTTTTGAGAGAAGTTCAGATTCTAGGAGCTTAGCCTTATCCTCCGAGGAGACATAAGTAAAGATGACGGTCGCACCTTGATCTGCGAACATCTCGGCAATGCTTTTTCCAATTCCGCGTGTCGCTCCTGTGACGATGGCCACTTTGTTTTCGAGTAGTTTCATGTTGTTTCTTGATTGAGGTTCAAATAAAGGGAATTCTATCCTCAGATAAGGGATTTGATGAATTATTCAAACTCAATCTTGACATCATCAGAATTCCTGATGTAGCTCATTCATTTTCGACTCAATGTTGAGTAATGTTATTGTATGAAATATGCACTAGGGTTACTTCTAATTGTTGTGAGCATGGGTCTTTCTGCTCAAGAAAACGAAACTCTCCTATCCTTTTTTTATTTGAAGAACGGCGAGGTATATGCAACAGATTCATTTCAGGAATCTGAAGACTTTTACACCTTCATTGAAATTCGCCTTGGACAAATTGTACTGCCTAAGAACAAAGTCCAGAAGATCATCCCGCTCATCAAGAACCAATATGTCCGATTAGAACTGAGAGATAATACAGTCTACCGCGGTAAACTTGTCGAATTCTCAGATGACGTAATCACTTTGGAATCTGATATCGCTGGAATAGTCAAGTTTGATCGAAATAGCGTGGTTGGCATCACCCCTTCAATTGACCGCACAACGATTTCGAACCCGAATCGAACTCGATATTTCTTTGCTCCTTCTGCTCTACCACTCGAGAAGGGAGAAGGTTATTATCAAAATGCATACTTGCTTGCCAACTCCGTGAATTTTGGGTTGAGCAAAAATTTCTCTTTCGGAGGAGGCGTTGTAATCCCATTGTTCTTTTACATCACTCCGAAATTGAGTTTCCCACTTGGTAAGAATGTCTACGCCGGAGTCGGTCTTATAGGTGGATCTACCTTCTTGCCCGATGCCTTTCTTGCTGGTGCTCTACCTTATGGGCTCATTACCATAGGCACCTCGGACAACAATGTCACGGTTGGATCTGGACTCGGTGCGCTTTGGGTTGAAGAAGAATGGTTCAGTACAAAATATCCCGTCTCCACGGTCAACGCCATGTTTCGAATTTCGAATCGATTTCAGTTCATTACCGAAAACTGGATTGCCCCATTTGAAGAACGGACCGAAGTGTATTACATAACTGGCCAAGACATCGACGGGAATGACATCGACGGTTATCGCTTTGAATACGATGATGAATTGGTCCTTGCCTTAAGCGCTGGGTTGAGAGTAGTGGCTGGAGACAATGCTAGTTTTGACATTGCTCCGGTCTTCATTCGGGTTCCAAACACCACGCTCGTGCTTCCGTATTTGGACTTTGTCTACAAGTTCTGAGGGACAATTGAAGATTGGTAATTGCCTAAGCTGTAACGCCCATCAACTCAGCCATCACCTGACCGATTGATGCTGGCGACTCAGCAACCTTGATTCCGCATTCAGCAAGAATCTTCATTTTAGCTGCAGCTGTATCAGATTCACCACCTACAATGGCACCAGCGTGGCCCATGGTTCTTCCTTTTGGTGCTGTCTGTCCTGCGATAAAGCCAACAACGGGCTTTGGATTGCCTTGAGCTTTAATCCAGTTTGCAGCTTCTGCTTCTAAGTTTCCACCAATCTCACCGATCATAACAATCGCATCGGTTTCTGGATCGTTCATGAAGAGCTCAACAGCTTCTTTCGTTGTCGTTCCGATGATTGGGTCACCACCAATTCCGATAGCAGTTGAAATACCCATCCCAGCTTTTACTACTTGGTCAGCAGCCTCATATGTCAATGTTCCTGACTTAGAAACAATTCCGACCCGTCCTTCTTTAAAAACGAAACCTGGCATGATACCAACTTTCGCTCCTCCAGGAGTAATTACACCTGGGCAGTTGGGACCAACGAGCGTACAGTCTTTGTCGCCCAAATATTCTTTAACCTTCACCATGTCATTCACAGGAATTCCTTCTGTAATGGCTACGATCACTTTGATACCAGCTTCTGCAGCTTCCATGATCGCGTCTCCAGCAAATGCTGGTGGAACGAAAATGATGCTCACGTCAGCACCAGTAGACTGAACCGCCTGCTCAACAGTGTTAAACACAGGTCGGTCGAGATGAGTTTGTCCTCCTTTGTTTGGTGTAACACCACCAACCACGTTGGTTCCGTACTCGATCATTTGCTCTGCGTGGAACGTTCCTTCACTTCCAGTGAATCCTTGAACGATCACTTTTGAATCTTTATTGACTAGTACACTCATCTTTTCGTCTTTTAGCGGGCCAAAAATACTCATTGAAGTATCGGCCGCAAGCTGAAATTAATTGGATTAAAAATTGAGCTCGGAGTTCCAGTATTTTCGCCTGATGCGACACGCATTGTTCAGCATCTATTTTCTGACTTCATTCGCTTTGATGGCTCAACCTCGCTTTGGTGTGAACGAGGTCAGGCTTGGTGGATATGGAGGAAATATGCTAAACATCTATCCGAACATGCCTTCTCATGACTTACAGAAAGGAGCATACCTAGACCTCTCATTCCACCTTCGACACACAGATTACTACGCTGCCTATAACGAACCAACAGCAGGTTATTCGCTCTCGTTTCACGATCTAGGAAATGCAGAAGTTCTTGGTCATGCAGTAGGCCTTCAACGAACCTTTCAACTCGAGCAGCGCTTTGGGAGTGAAAGCCCTCGCTTCGTGCTTAGAGAGAACTTTGGTCTTGGTGGCATCTACACCACAAAGCCTTACGATCGAAGCTCGAATCCAGGAAACAATGTGTTTGGGTCCTCCCTTTCTGCACTCGTTTCAGCTGGTATGGGATTGTATGTCAATCTAAATAATCATTCAATTGGCGCCCGATTCGATTATTTGCACAGCTCAAACGGACACACCGTACTTCCAAATGTGGGAATGAACACGCCAACTTGGTCATTGAATTACGCCTACTCGTTTGCCCGGCGCTATGTTGCCGAGCGACGAAAATTTCCTGAGACCGAAAAGCTCATCAAAACATGGAACGTACTCGCTTACGGTGGATTCGGTTTAAATCAGGCCGGTGGAACCGTTCGTCCTACCAACACACCAACGTATCAAAAGCACATTATCGCACTCGGAGCGACATATCGATACAGTCTGATCAATCGGCTTAGTTTCACCGTAGAAGGATATAATAATGAGACCTATCGACTGTGGAATAATGTCATGCAATGGGATCCAAAAAATCCATACTTAGGTTCTTCCGCACTGATGCTCATGGCTGGGCATGAGTTCATCTATGGTCGATTCGGTATGCTTATTCAAATGGGTTTAAATATCTATAATCCAACACTATACAGACTGATTGGCGAAGTAGAACAGCCAACAACGAGCAATCAGCTAAAGAGCATAATTCCAGGGCGCTTTGCAGTGAGATACTACGTAGTTTCTCCAGATTTTAACACTTCCGGTCTCTTTGTTCAAGCTGCCATCAAGTCAAATATGGGTCAAGCGGATTTTCTCGAGTTTGGAATTGGGACGCTTATTGGAAGGAAGAAAGCTGAATCCGAATAAACGCACCTCCATCACCAACGATCAGCGCCTCTTCATTGATGATTTGAACATCGTTTAAATCGATTGAATCATCCAATTGAAAGCGGGACCAATTCTCACCTCCATCCGTAGAAAACAAGATTTCTCCTTCCTGACCAACGGCGATGGCATTATTCTCATCAAAGTCAAAATGGTTCATAAAGGCAGATTTGCCATCGAGCTTTACTTCGAATTCACTTCCCCCGCTTTTGAACGACAATATTTTCCCTGACCTGGTCAAGCCCCAACCAGAAGCATCACTTTCGAAATACAGATCGGTTATGAATTCGTTATCCAAGTCCAGATCAATCCATTTTACAAAATCGATGAATTCATCCAGAAGTCTCTTCTTGAACACTCCATTGCCCGCAATCCAGGTTGTCTCATAGTAATCATCTGTCTTCGCGACCGCTCTCAGTTCATTTTCTGGTTCGATCGGTTCCCACGAACGAGCACTATCTTCCGAATTATATGCAACACCAAACGCAAGCTTTCCTCCAGCCACCATTGTTAAAGACTTTTTGCCCGAGGCCATGTTCCAAATCGGATGCTTACTCAGGTCGCTTACCCAATCTCTCTCGAGCCACCAATATCGGTTGAGCTTATGTAACGAATCACCATGGTATAATACAACAGAATCGCAACCGACGTACCACCGAGATTGATGCTGAGCTAAGCTGTACACTTCGTGCTTGAAGTTCGACTTGACTATATCAAAATCATTCGAACTGGTAATTCCTTGGAGAAGATATCCCTTACCCTTGGTTTTCCCTCCTCCAATTAAGACTGAGTCTCCGAAAACTTCAATGCATCGCGCTTCTTCCTGAATTGGAAGGTCAACTACCTCATAAGCGCTGAATTTTGGTCCACTTTTTTGACACCCGACAAGGGCAATAACGAAACAGAATAGCAAGATGAATGATCTTCTCATTAAGGGCGAATTTAGTCTCACTGCATCAAAGTACTTTCGCAGCGATGTTAACTAACGACACAATCGTTGCTCTTAGTACTCCACGCGGAGAAGGTGCCATTGGCGTCATTCGGCTTTCGGGCGAGAAATCCGAAGAAATTGTTGCCAAGCACATTGGCAACGGCATCACCAAGGCAGAATCACACTCAGCCACTTTCTCAAGATTTCAAATCGGAGATAAAGTGCTTGACGAAGTCGTTGCAACCATCTTTCGCAATCCAAGGTCGTATACAGGTGAAGATGTCGTAGAACTTTCATTCCATGGATCATCCTACATCCTATCACAGGCCTTAGAAGCATTAATCGAGAGTGGCGCCCGTCTAGCTCAGCCTGGCGAATTCACACAACGTGCCTTTATGAATGGCAAGTTGGACCTTAGTCAGGCCGAAGCAGTTGCTGACCTAATTGCCTCCGAATCTGAAGCGGAACACAAACTTGCGATGCATCAAATGCGAGGCGGATTCTCTGATGAGATAAATCGGTTGCGCGAAGAGCTCATCAACTTTGCCAGCCTCATCGAACTTGAACTCGATTTTGGTGAAGAAGATGTTGAATTTGCCAACCGAGACCAGTTGGTCTCTTTGGTTCAAAAAATCCAAGGATTTGTCCAGAACCTAATTGAATCATTCCGCTATGGTAATGCAGTCAAGCAAGGTATTCCCGTCGCCATCATCGGTAAGCCAAACGCAGGAAAGTCCACGCTACTTAATCAACTCTTAAATGAGGATCGCGCCATTGTCTCCGACATTGCCGGAACTACTCGCGATACAATTGAAGACATTGCCATCATCGAAGGTTTAAAGTTTCGCTTCATTGACACTGCAGGATTGAGAGATACTGATGATGACATAGAAGCGCAGGGCGTTGCACGCAGCAAGCAAAAGATGGGATCCGCATCCATCGTACTCTATTTGATAGACATGTCCGACGTTTCCGAAACCGAAAACAGCGTTGATGAAATGCGCTCAGATCTTAATGGAGCATCACTCATCGTCGTTGCGAACAAGTCCGACCTGAATGCAGAAAAGTTGCCGTTCGTTGATCTGCAGATTTCGGCCAAACAAGGCGAGGGAATTAGCGAGTTAAGATCCCAACTTGTCCGATCTATTCAAGCCGGCAATCACGCTCAAGGTGATGTCGTTGTCACCAATACGCGTCATCTTGAAGCACTGAAAGCTACCGCTACTGCTCTCGAAGCAGCACTTTCAGGAATCAATTCTGGATTGAGCGGAGACCTTGTAGCTTCAGACATCCGAGAAGCGCTGCATCAGCTTGGATCCATAACCGGCGAGGTAACACCTGACGACTTATTAGGGAATATTTTCTCGAGGTTTTGTATCGGAAAGTAACCAAGCAAAACATTAACAACAGTGCTAAAAATGGACATTAGAACTATACCAATAAACACAAAAGGCAAACTAAAAATATTTGCAGTTACTACACTGACAGAGTTAGAATTGCCATTAATTGAAAGCGGTATTAGTGCAGGCTTTCCTTCTCCAGCAGCCGACTTTTTAGACACCATTATAGACCTAAACAAATACTTAATTAAAAATCCGTCAACGACATTTGTAGCTTTTACTGACGGTAATTCGTTAATCGGAGCAGGCATAAACGACAAAGACCTTTTGATTATTGACAAATCATTAGAACCAACAGACGGCAAAATTGCCGTCTGTATTATTGACGGAGAATTTACCTCAAAGCGTTTAAAAGTGGTCGATAAAGAAATTTGGCTCATGCCTGAAAACGACAATTTCAAGCCCATTAAAATAAAAGAATACAACGACTTTGAAATTTGGGGAATAGTTACTTACTCAATTCAAAAACATTAAAAACCGTGTTTGCTTTAGTTGACTGCAATAATTTTTACGCCTCTTGTGAGCGGGTTTTTCAACCCAAGTTGAGAAACCAACCTATTGTTGTTTTGTCAAACAACGATGGTTGCGTTATTGCACGAAGTAACGAAGCCAAACCTTTTATTCCGATGGGTGCGGCAGCATTTGAATACAAAGACATTTTTGCGAAAAACAACATCAATGTTTTTTCATCAAACTACGCACTGTATGGCGACATGAGTAGCCGAGTAATGAATTTACTTTCAGAGTTTTCGCCTGACATTGAGGTGTATAGTATTGACGAAGCATTTTTGAAATTTGATGGCTTTGAAAAACATTTTGACTTACAAGAACACGGCAAACAAATTCGTTATCGAGTAACCAAAGGCACAGGAATACCAATTAGTGTTGGTATAGCCAACACTAAAGCATTGGCAAAAGTGGCAAACAAAGTAGCCAAGAAATTTCCTGAAAGAACAGGAAATGTATATGTAATTAACACAGACACACAACGCATAAAAGCATTAAAATGGTTGCCAGTTGGCGATGTTTGGGGCATTGGACGACAACACGCTAAACGATTAGAAAAAATGGGAGTAAAAACGGCTTACGATTTTACTTTGCTTACCGAACAGTGGGTAAAGAAAAATATGAGTGTTGTGGGCTTACGTTTGTTGTTGGAATTACAAGGCAACTCTGTTTTGGAAATGGAAACACCAGCAGACAAAAAAAACATAGCTTGCACAAGAAGTTTTGACAAAAATTATTCAGACTTTGAAACAGTAAGCGAACGTATCACAACCTTTGCTGTTACTTGTGCTGAAAAATTACGGAAACAAAAATCGTGTTGCAATGCAATCATGATTTTTATACACTCCAACTTTCACCGAAAAGATTTACCGCAGTATTCACGAAACATAGTTTTGAATTTGCCTTACCCCACAAATTCAAGTATTGAGTTGGCAAAGTTTGCTACAGTAGGATTAAAGAAAATTTTCAAAAAAGACATTCCCTACAAAAAAGCAGGGGTAATTGTTATGGACTTTACACCCGATACATTAACGCAGACAACTTTATTTGAAACAAGCAACCCAAAGCATAAAGTAATTATGGAAACGCTTGACAACATTAACAAAGCAGTAGGAACAACCAAAGTGAAACTTGCTTCGCAAGACCCTGACAGAACTTGGAAAATGCGACAAGAAAAACTTTCGCCACGATATTCAACAAGAATAAAAGAAGCAATAAAAGTAAAAGCATAATGTGTTATCATAGTAAACAAACAGCGGAAGCACAATCTTTAGAAAAAAGATTTAATGCAAAGTTTGACAACGATGAATACACGGTGCAACCAAGATTTAACGGCTTTACTTTTCCAAAGACACCAGTAATTACAAACGAAAATTCAAATCTTATTCAACTTTACAGTTGGGGGTTAATGCCAAGTTGGAGCAAAGACCAAAAGTTTAGAGTAAACACTTTAAATGCAAGAATTGAAACATTAGAGGAGAAACCATCTTTCAAAAACTATGTAAAAAACCGTTGCCTCATTTTGGCTGACGGCTTTTATGAATGGAAATGGTTAGACGAAAAAGGCAAAACCAAACAGCAATATGAAATCACTTTGCACGATAATTCTCCATTTGCTTTTGCAGGCATTTACAGTACTTGGAAAGACAACAGCACAGGTGAAATGCTTAACACATATTCTATTGTTACAACAGAAGCAAATGAGTTAATGACCGAAATTCACAACATAAAAAAACGTATGCCTATAATCTTGACACCACAGACAGAAAAACTTTGGTTGAGCGACAATGATTTTATGCAATTTGCAACGCCTGACATTAGCCTAAAAGCAATAGCAATATGACGGACAGAAGAAGAACAGCCTATAACAGCACCTACCCAAAAGGCGGGGTTTCGTGCTTCGTAGACACATTTGTGGTAGCCGAAAGTTCAGTTCTCCGAATGAAGTTTAGTGCTAAAAATCCCGCCCTTCGGGTAGCTGCAAACCGTTGGCGCTAATTGAAATGGATTACACCAATTGGCATAGTTCAGTTAGATGTATCCAAAGTTCAAGCCTCACTAACAATCAAACCCAGTTCTTTCGCCCTTTTCTTGAGTTTGGATATTTCTTGTTTTTTCTTCTTCCTTAATTCCAGTTTTTCTTTTTCCTCTTCCTGGTGAGCCGCGAAAGCTTTTGAAATGTTCTGAGCAACCAGGAGCTTCTGCGAAATTGGTAAGTGACCGAAAAATGATTGAATTTTTATTCCTTTAGGAGTTGTTCCATCTTCTATGTAATCCGTGAAGATGGATGCAATTTCTTTTGGTTTCATTTGCTGTGTTTATGAATTTGAGATAAAGAAAAGAAAAACTATCGTCAACAAAACCTAAACTGCATTAAAACGCAGTTTAACCAAACCGTTATGGGCGAGTTGACAAAAAACAAAATCAATAGAAAATGAAAAATCAGTTGAGAATTTTAGCAATATTATTATTTGCTGCTTCTATAGCAGGCTGTTCGAATGGAAATAAAAACTCCAATAGCGAAATAGAAGACAATGAATCAAACGTAATTGATGATCAAGTAAAAGAACAGGAACTACATAAAGAGTCCAAGTTGTTTAATGACCTATTAAGCCTAACTCAAAATTTGAATCAATTTGAAGGAAATGCTTTTGTAGGTTCGTTAGATGGACCTTGCTATATGGTCCTAACAAGCAATTCTCAAGGAGATAACATAGCCAAACTTCGATATCAAATAAATAATTATTATCAAGGTAAGGCCGATAAAGTTGATGAAACTTATACTATAACTGAATTAAAGCGAAAATCTGCCAAGATAGATGGTTTAAGTCTAAATAACACTCGAGATTACGAAGACATATATCTTTATGGTAGCGCAGAGGGCCTTAAGGCCTCGATAAATGATGGAGCAATTACTGATGGTTCAGGTTCAGGAAATATCTGGTTTGTACTTGATAGTGTTGATTACGAGTTGACTTATGTAATGGCGAGTAGTGCGAATTGGTCTTTCCAAGGAAGTATAAAACTTGAAGTTGAACAATACATTAAACTAAAAGAAATTTTTATAGATAAAAAGCTTTCTGGAAATGAAGTAAAGGCTATTAGTAAATCTCAAGACGATCAAACAAATAATCATGAGCTATCTCAGGTCAATCAAACAAATAATCTTGAGACAAATAAAACATTACTTCCTCAATCCATTGATTATGATGGTATGCCTGCCTTAGAATATACAATAAACAATGAGATTATCGCGCTTGATTCTTATGACGAAAACGATAGTGAGGGATCATATATAAGAATGAAGTTGAATGATAAGGAGGTGATACTAAAAATGCAAAAACAGCATTCCTCAAAAGCTAGAAGGGTATATTCTAATAGTGATTATGTGGTTACATTTGATGGAATTATTTATGGCAAATGTGCTGGCGAAGGAGCACAATATTTAACTGGAAAATTATTGATTCAAACTAGTTCAGATCAAAACACTATCACATTTAAAGGTTACGACATGCTATATTCTAGCAAGGAATGTCAAGAGATGGGCAATGGATAACCAGCTCATAACAAACCCTAAACTGCATTAAAGCGCAGTTTAGCTAGAGCGTTATGCGCAATATCAAATAAGCATGAGATTACCGCTGTACCCCGCTTTTATAGTACTTATGGCTGCATGCGGTACCGACGATGCAATTAATGAGCCGGCATCCTCCTCAGAAAAAGACTTTAGCCATTACGTTGACCCGCTGATTGGCACCAGCCGTATGGGCCACGTTTTTCCCGGAGCCACTGCACCGTTCGGTATGGTGCAATTGAGCCCTCAGACTAATTTTGAGGTGATGTTTAACGAGGACGGAAGCTACAATGGAACCACATATGAATACTGTGCGGGATATCAATTTCGTGATACAACCATCATTGGCTTTGCGCACACCAACTTCAGTGGCACCGGACATTCAGACCTTGGGGACTTTCTGGTAATGCCCACCATTGGTCAACTCGTCCTTGACCCACTTGAAACTATAGGTGGTGAGAAAGGATTTTACTCAACCTTCTCTCACGATAAGGAAGAAGCCTCACCCGGATATTATAAAGTTGAGTTGGACGACTATAGCATCATTGCAGAACTTACGGCAAGCGACCGTGTGGGTTTTCATCAATACACCTTTCCTGAGTCGGATAGCTCACACATTATCCTTGATATGGTTTACAACATTTATCATCACCAGAACAAAAACGTTTGGACATTTCTGAGAATTGAGAATGATTCATTGGTAACCGGGTACCGGCAAACGAAGGGCTGGGCGCGAACCAAGAAGGTATTCTTCGCCATGGAATTCTCGAAACCATTCAATAGCTACGGCCACAAGAAGTACGATGATGTTAAGTATGATGGTTTCTACCGAAGGTTCAATCAGGAAAAAAACTTTCCGGAGATAGCTGGCAAAGACCTGCGCGCGTACTTTAACTTCGACACGAAGGAGGGCGAGCAGATCAAAGTCAAATTCGCACTATCAGCTGTAAGTACCAATGGAGCGCTAAACAACCTAAAGACCGAAATACCTCATTGGGATTTTGATAAAACCCGAGAGGAAACAAGAAAAAAGTGGAATAAGGAACTGGGCAAGATCGATGTTAAGACGATTACTGAACAGGACCTAATTACTTTCTACACAGCACTGTATCACACCAATTTATCTCCAATCCTCTACGAGGATGTGGATGGTCGCTATCGGGGATTAGATCAGAACATTTATCATTCAGATGGTTTCGTGAATTACACCATATTCTCGCTTTGGGACACCTACCGTGCGCTTCATCCGCTTTTCAACATCACCCAACCTCAACGCAACAATGATATGGTCAAGTCCATGCTGGCGCATCACGACCAGAGTGTGCACAAGATGTTACCTATTTGGAGTCATTATGCTAACGAGAACTGGTGTATGATTGGTTATCACGCAACATCGGTCATTGCAGATGCTATGGCAAAAGGTGTGGGCAATTTTGACCAACATCGCGCTCTTCAAGCATCGGTCAATACGGCTTCGGTTGAATATTTCGATGGTCTTGGGGACTACATAAAATACGGCTATGTACCAGATGACAAGAGCCATTCTTCTGTTTCTAAAACGTTGGAATATTCCTACAACGACTGGTGTATAGCGCAAATGGCTGAAAGGATTGGGGATGATGCTCTCAAGAAACAGTTCTTGTCGCGATCGGAGAACTACAAACACGTTTATGACCCGAACATTGGTTTCATGAGACCCAAACTATCCGATGGTAAGTTCCGACAAGATTTTGACCCCATGGATACACATGGTCAGGGTTTCATAGAAGGAAATGCTTGGAATTATGGCTTATATGTTCCACAGAACATTGAAACGATGATTGATATGATGGGAGGGAAAAAGTTGTTTGCCACCAAACTCGACTCATTGTTTACCATGGAAATTGACGATGCCTTGATTGAAAAACATGAAG
>Ga0209667_1002330_pt1 | contig 12685 bp, 11 predicted proteins | sample SaaInlV_165m_DNA_2_FD_184682 | JGI IMG/M metagenome (GOLD analysis project Ga0209667, IMG submission 184682) | Marine microbial communities from expanding oxygen minimum zones in the Saanich Inlet - Saanich Inlet SI037_S3LV_125m_DNA (SPAdes)... | ecosystem: Environmental > Aquatic > Marine >... | reverse complement strand
TCAATTTCACAAACAAACTTAACACATCATTATGATTTCGCACAAACAGGATCAACATTAACAGATCAAGTAGGTAGTATTAATGGAACAAGAACAGGTACAACTGGAGTCTTAACTAGAAATGTAGATAATATTAAACCAACTGACGTACAAGACAATTCCATTCTAGTAGAGAAAGATACTGCTAAGAGATTTTGGTTTGATGCTGAATCAAGTGAAACATTAAGTCAAGAAACAGAAAGTGGTACAGGGGAATTATTTAATGATGTAGAAATTGTAGCTCAAAAATTTACCTCAGGTTCATCTAAAATCGGAAAAAAAGTAAGTAGTGTAGCATTTTATTTAAAACGTAATACAAGTACAATAGGTAGTACAAACCTTCAATGTTTTGTAGGTGCAGGAAATCAATCATCAGCAGTTGCTTATGGCACATTACCTGCAACAAGTCTTACAACAAGTTATGCTTGGTACACTTTTACACCAAGTGTTGCAGGAACAGAAAGAACACTTGTAGCAGATGATAGAATTATGATAAGATGGGCAGATGGAAGTACAATATCAGATGCAGTAAGAATAGCAAGTGACCAATCAGGAAACAATCCTCTTGCAAATGAAACAGGACAATATTCAGACGATGATGGTTCTTCTTTTACAGATAGAAGTTTTGATTATATGTATAAAATTATATCAACAACACCTGCTACTTGGACTAAAGATAGACAAGTAACATCAGGTAGTGCTATGACTGCTGGTGGTGGAACATCAAGTGCAACAACAAATGCCCAAACATCTTCTAACTATGTATGGACAAATATTGCTTCTATAAGTACAGCTAGACTGTATACTTTTGGTACTGGAAATGCTAGTAATTTTACAATAGGTGGTTCACAAAATGTTGAAAATTCTGAAACATGGAATGGTTCATCTTGGGCTACAGCAATATCAACAGATACTCAAAGGAGAGACACAACTGCAACTGCTGGTTCATATAATGATATGATAGTAGCCTATGGTCGTAATAATGCTGGTACTCTTTTAAATTCTAGTTCAACTTTTAATGGTACTACATGGAGTGCAGGAGTTACAGCAAATACAGCAAGGGAACACCCATGTGGAGCTGGACAATCAGATTCAATGTTAATTGCAGGGGGATATGATTCTTCAGCTCCATCAACATCAGTAGATTCTTATAATGGTACTACTTTTACTACGGAAACAGTTCTACCGACAGCATCTTATGGACAAAATATGGGAGCTTCTGCAAGTAATTCAGCTCATATAGCAGGTGGAGCAACTGCTATGAGTGGAACTTATGACGGTACAACTTGGACTAATACAACTGAATTATCAGTTTCAACTACTCATTACTTTGCTGGTGGTGGTGGAGATAGAGATGAACATTTAGTTATGGGTGGATATATATCATCAGGTACAAATTATGATACTACATGGTTATGGAATGGAACTTCTTGGGTATCTAAAAATGCCTTAACAACAGCTAAAAGAGCAGGAGCAGGGGATTGCACAGCACGGTAGAAACAGCAATAGAAAAAATAAATGAATTTCATTTATTGAATAAAGATGATTTATCTTCCCTAATGAATATGAATCAAGAACTACAAAGAACATACCAAGTTAATCAAATCTGGAGAAGTGAAACTGAAATGAGATATTCAGTATTAAATGATGTCAAATTCCCAACTCCAAGTTCAAAATATTGGCAATCTGTTAGAGAGCAGTCAGTTTTTTATCAGGAATTAATTAATCTTGCTTTCCAATATGAAAAGGAATTAGGAAAAAAGGAATTGCTTTTAATTGAATTAGATGAAATAGACAAGACAACTAAAAAAGGAATGGCATTGACTAGAATAAAAAATTGTGATATTAAACAAAAGGAATTTGAATTATACAATATGACATTACACGCTAAGGATAGAATAAGAGAGTTAAAGCTTTGGGAAAAAATAAAGAAAGAACAATTACAAAAAGATCCAAATATAAACATTGATGATTTTTCAGCACATCATCTTGAGATGTATGAAAATAGATGGAAAACAGAAATGCAGATGGCACAAATGACAAATAATCCAGAAACTTATAAGAATAGTAAATCTAATCTAGAAACATTACAAAATGATATTTCAGAGGATATTGTAAATTGAGCCAAGAATCTTTATCTAATATGGGAGTGAACGTATAGACATGGTGGATTATCTTGCAGGTAATAGGATAAGAGGAACTAATGCAGAGAGGATAGCATTATTATCATATCCAGATATTAGTGGTGGTACAGAAAATACATACTCATCTGCTGGTGTTAATTATAAATCCCATACATTTTTGTCTACTGGATCTTTAGTTGTAACAGATGCAACAGATATAGATATTTTAATTATTGGTGGTGGTGGTACAGGTGGAAATGCACAATCATCGTATGGTGGAGCAGGTGGGGGTGCAGGAGGTTACGGTGTAAAAACAGGTCATACTTTATCAACAGGTTCAAAAAGTGTAACAATAAATGGTGCTGGAAATACAACTGTGTTTGAATCAATAACTGCAAGTTCTGGTGGTACAGGTGGGAATGGTTTTACTTCTGGTGGAAATTCAGGTACAGCAACAGGAAATAGTGTAACACAATATCAAAATGCTGGAGCTAGTTCTAGAGGTTCTGGTGGTGGAGCTGGTAGTGCTGGAACAAGTGGAAGTAACAGTCAAGGAGCTGCTGGAACTTCTGGAGGTAATGGATTAGCAAATTCATTTAGAACAGGTTCAGATGAATATAGAGGTGGAGGTGGATCTTCTGGTAGCAATAAAAACTCTTATGCATCAGCAGCAGGTGTTCATGGAGGTGGAGCTGGTGGTGCAAGATATCAAGCTGGAACAGCAGGAACAGTAAATACAGGTGGTGGAGGTGGAGCTGGTGGTTTTAACGGTAGTGGAGCTGGTGGAGGTTCTGGAATACTTATTATTAGATATGTGGGAACTTATAATGTAGAAGATGGATCAATTTTCTATGAAACTGACACTAACAAAGAGTACGTTCTATACAATAATAGTTGGACGGAGGTATAGCCTAAATGGCTAGTCCATTCCAGTCTAATGTATTTCAGTATATATTCAATACTGATATGAGTTTTGAGGAAGCTCCTTTTCAGGGCAGTATATTTCAGGGAACAACATTCCAGCCAAAGCGTATCATAAGACGAACTATAACTGCAAATCACATAGAGGAAAGTACACCACATGTATCAGTACTAAGAAGGGTTGTAAACAGAATAATGAAAATAACATCTCCTACAGTTGCTGACTCTATTTACCAAGACAATGTATATCAAAACAGTATATTTGATACTCATGTAGTAAAGGAAGCATTTGTATTCCTTGGATTTTTGAAGGTTGTTAATAATGATGTTGATGTTACCAAAGACAATTACTCATTAAGAGGTAGGTTAAAGATTCATGATACCAATATGAATATTGATAGTGACTATTCACTTCTTCGTTCATTAATAAGAGCAGTTGATGATGATGTATATGTACAGTCATTCAGAGAAAAATTAAGATTATTGCTAAAAGTGTTTGACGAGGATATTTATATTGATCATGAAGTAAATTTGTTACAGTCACTTAGAAAGATATTCAATAGTGACATTAATATATCATCAGCTGCAAATACTGCATTTATAAAACTAAGAATTTTTAATTCATCAGTCAATGTTAATTCAGATGAACCAATCGTGTTAAGAGTATTAAAAAGAATATTTTCAACTGATGTAAACATAGATAGAGATTATGTTAGTCTTAGATCACTTATAAGATCATTAGACGAGGATGTTAATGTATCATCATTCAGAAGGAGAATAAGAATATTATTAAAGATTATTAATACTAATATGAACATTGTTGGTGGTCTTAATATCAATACAATATTCCAGAATTTATTCCAACATAATGTATTCCAAAGGGGTATTACAGAAGCTAGTGTTATTCACGGTTTAGTTAGGTGGAGTAATACAGATATCAATGTGACTAGAGATTACTTTACCAAACAATCACTACTTAGAATGTTAAATGAGGATCAAAACATACAGTCATTCAGAGAATATGCAAAAGAGATATTGAAAATAGTGAACAGTGGTGTCAATATTACAAGAGCATATCTAAAAACCCTCTCATTGAATAGATACTTGTCAACACAAATCAATGTTAGTCATAATGTTAATACATTGGAAAGTATAATGAGGTCATTTGATTCTACTGTCAATATCACAAGGGATTATGTCACAAAAATGTCACTACTTAAGATGGTTAATAGTAGTATTAACGTACAGTCATTTAGACAAAGAGTAAGAGAAATACTCAAGTTAGTCAGTCATAGCATGAATGTTACATCAAATGTAATACATATATCAGTATTGACACGAAGTATTGTATCCATAGTATCCATACCATCATCACTATGGAACAAACAGGTATTGTTAAAGATAGTTGATCATAACATGAACATACAGTCGTTTAGACAGAGGGTTAGGGTATTACTTAAGATATTTACGACTGCTGTTAATGTACAATCATCATTACATCAAACTAAAAATATGTTCCGTGTAGTTACAAGTACTGTTAATATTCAATCATTTAGACAGAGATTACGAATAATTGTCAAGATGATTAATGAAATATCCAATGTCACATCATCATCACAAAGATTCATGGGATTCGTTAAAATCTTTAATGATACTATTAATATTAATGATGTATCTTCAAGACTACGTTCAATTATTAAGACTGTAAATCACACATTACATGTAAGAGGAGCAGAATTATGGTTATTTGTGGTAACAGTTTTCCAAAGTGGAGGAACTGGTATAACTAATAATACAATCAGACTCACAGATAATGAAGAGACTGGAGGCATGGACTAGCAATCCTTTTATATAATGAAAGTTTAAAATAGTCATGTCAATGAATCTTACAGGTAGACTGATTGAATTTAACGTAAAATCAGGTGCAACATCAACATTGATAATGAATGTTACAACATCTAGTGGTACTGCTAAAAACATGAGTAGTACAGCAACTTATGCTACTGCCAAATGGAAAGTATGGCAGCCTGATGGAACTTTGATAATTGATGGTGCTGCTACATATGCAGACAGGGCAGCAGGTCAGATATCATATCAATTGACATCATCAAATACAGCAATAGCAAACGCAGGTGTTTGGGAGGGAGAGATAGAGTTCTTAAACTCTGCTGGTCAGATATCTGACCAAAGTGAGACATTTAATTTTACCATAGAGGAGTCTTACTGATGACAGATATAGTGATGATACCAAGTGGCTCTTGTGAAGTTTGTGAACACAGTGCAAGTAAGCATTCAGGTTCTCAGTGTTCAGTAGACGGCTGCGAATGTACTAACCAAGCATAGACTTATATAACACAAAATATTATATGTCATATGCTAAAGATTGATGACATTAACGAGGAAGTTTATTTTCAGTTTAGAAGAGCCCAAATGGAGGCTATGCATACAGAGAGGTTGGGAGTTATACACGTCAGTGATATTATCAAACCTTGTATGAGAAATGTTATTTACAGAAAGACAACACCAGACACTGGTATGAGTACAGAGAATACAAAGTCTTTGTATTTTGGTCAGGTAGTTCACAACAATTCACAGGTAGCAAAGGATGAAAAATATCATGAGATGTTTTTTGCATATGACTATGTGAGAGATGTATCACTAACAAGAGAGGAAGCATTAGAGATACCTGTTGACGACCCAAGACATCTTGACATAATTTATGGAAGTGCAGATGATGTGCTAAAGATAGGTGGAAAGTGGGTTATTACTGACAAGAAAACTACTGGAAGCATTGACTATTTTAACAAGGCAACAGGAAAAGCAAGTGATTCACACAAGGATCAAATTAACAGATATAGAGTTCTCTTAAAGAAGTGTTATGATATAGATGCAGAGTTTGGATGTGTTATTTATATCAGTAACAGAATTGAAAAAGATAAGAGGGACAAACCAGCAATACTGTCATTCAAGTTAAAACCTATTGAGGAAACATTGGCAGATATGATAGACAAGTCTAACATAATTAAGGATGCATTAAGCAATAAAATATTACCTGAACGAACTAAATGTTTCCTATGTGACGGCATGTGTGACTATGCAAGCATGTGTTTTACAGATGAAAGGTCAACCTTCGATTAAAAAAAACTATAAATAATAGTTAATAATAATTGTCATATAATGGATGAAAGTGACGATATTTTCAAAATTAAGAGTATTGGTGACAAGTTCGTAGTCAGTGAAGACAAGAGAAAAACCATATCGCCACACAACAGTCTCAAGCATTTTAGAGAGGCAGACATACCAGCACTATGTGATCAATGCAAATACAGAAGTGTTGATGCAGGTGGAAATGGCAAATGTCCCAAATATGAAGAGGATGCAGTTTGTACAATAAGAAAAGATTACATATCATTCATCAATGAACTTGACACAAGAAATCCAGAAGACCTAAAGGAAATAATGGACATAGTAACAAAGATAACATTTGAAAATGTAATGATGACTGCAACGCAGTCAAAGTTTGACGGTGGTGTTCCCGACAAGAACGGTAGAAGTGAAATCAATGTACTCATGAACCTTATAAAATCACTTAGTGACCTTAACAATAAAATTACAATTACTGAAAGAAAGGAATTTTCTAAAGAAGGTGACATTAACACAATATTCAGACAGATAAAGGCAAAGGGAATTGGCAAGACCGACAAAGAGTGACGTAGAAGAACGTCAGGAGTTCATGCAGACCATTGCTGACTGTGCCAAAAATCCCAGTTTGTTCAGCGAAGTATTCTTAGGACACAAACTGTTTGACTACAATCAAAAATATGTCAACTGTAAAGACAGATTCATAGTGTATAGAAGTGGAAGACAGGTGGGTAAAACCATGTCAACTGCTGCCAAGGCAGTACATTTTGCATTCTTTGCACCTCTGATGTTAAAGACAGTAAAGAATGACTGTACAATAGTCATTGCAGCACCAACACAAAATCAGGCAACCATCATGTTTGACAGGATTCGTTCATTGGTTATCAACAATGAATTTCTCAAAGGATACATAGTAAGAAACACACAGAGTGAACTTTGGCTTAACTTTCTAGACAATACTGGAATGAGCAAGATTATTACAAGGGCAACAGGTGAGACTGGTGTCGGACTGAGAGGTTATTCTCCACACGTTATTATTGCTGACGAATGTTCTTTCATCAAGACAGATATTCTCAGAGCCTTCCTGCCATCTGGTATGGCTACACAGGCAAAGGTATGGCTTACGTCAACACCGTTCTCCAAGGCAGGCTACTTTTATGAGGCTTGTATGAACAGCAAACCCAAGAATCCAGATGGAATGTGGACAGAGTTCCATGTAAAATCCATGATGAACCCACTTATTGCAGAGGATCCTGTATTTATTGAGGAAATTAAAAGACTTACCAAAGAGGAGTATGTCCAAGAGGTAGAGGGTGAGTTCCTAGACATTGGTGATGCACTCATACCAAACTCATTAATTATGGAAGCACTTACAGATGCTAAGCCTAAAGGCAGAGTCAGATACTATATGGGAGTGGATATTGCTAGAACAGGTCGTGACGAGACAGTATTTACGATAGTAGGAGTAGATGAGGAAGATACCGTATTTGTAGAAGATGTCTATGCTGAATCTCAGAGTAATGTGGTAGATGTGGCAGGCAGAATTGCTGACTTTGTACAGCAGTTCAGACTAGAGACAGTATACATAGACGAGACAGGTCTAGGTGGTGGACTTGTAGACTTGTGCAGGGAAAGAGATGTTCCTACAAGGGGTGTAATGTTCTCATTGCAGGAAAAGGCAGACATGTACAAGAATCTTAGACTGTTGTTTGAAAATCACAAGATAAAGTTAAAGAATATAAACAAAATGGTCTATCAACTGTCATATCTTAGAAGGGAGTATACTGAAAGTGGTATCATGAAAATCAAGTCATTTGAGCATGACGACTATCCTGACAGTCTGGTACTTGCCTGTAGGGCAGTAAACAATGGAGAAGGATGGCATGTTTTGAGTATGGGCAAGGCTCTAAAAGAGTCCCTCTTCGGCTAAACTTTATATAATAATAGGTAGTGGTTTATATATGGAATGGCAAGATTGGTTAGAAAAAGAAGATAAAGAAATAAAGAAAAAACCAACAATGTTTCCTAGAATTAGACGAGAGTTTGAGGATGAAAAAGATGAAGATCCAATGGTATATAATGATAATAAAAAGTCATGGGAATCATGGCTAGAAAAAGATGCAATGGACGGTAAACAAGGTGGTTCACCTAAAGATGAAGAACCAGAACGTGATTATTTAAAAGAATTTCATGATGAAATAAAAAGAATTAAGGCAGCTGGAAAAAATGATCCTAAACGTTTGGCATATTTAAAAGATCAAGAAAAAAATCCTAAACGAATGAAAAAAATAATGGATTCTAATAACTTGATAGATAATTATTCAGATAGATTAAACACAAATGTGAGAAACTCTAAACATTACATTGGACAAAAACGAACTTTGGATGACTTGGGTGATGAAACTAATGTTGAGTTGGGAAATGTTAAGGATTTTGCTATGGGAAATGAGGGTTATCATAAGAAATCATGGGAAGTATGGTTAGAAAAAGGTAGATGGGATAACCCAAAACATGATACTAATACACAGAAAGAGTTTGAAGCATTTGAAAAATTATCTAAGTTGCCAAAAAATGAAGTAACTGAATTAGGAGATGCTATAGATGAAGCGATTGAAGGGGTTAAAAGTGGAAAATTAAAAAAGAACAATGCCATAGAAACATCTCATAAGAAGGATGAAAAGAAGGATGAATGGGACGGTAAATTCAGCAGTTCTACTATAAGAGACGATGTAAAAGATGACGATGACAAGGCTGTTAGTGAGGAAGAATCATTAGAGGAACTAACTGACGGCAAGTTGGAAGAAGTAGAGAAACTAAAGAGTACATTCAAAGAACCTACTAAGAAGAACCCCTATGATAAACCATATACAAACTTCAAAAAACTTTCACAAAGACAGATAGTGCAAGATTTTTTAGATAACCCTGACATGAATACCTTCCAAACAGAACATGTTCCAAAGGAAGCAAAAAAATCATGGGAAGCATGGCTAGAAAAAGATGCCCAAACAAACAGGTGGATAGAAACAATTAGAAAAAAACCAACACATAATAGCATGGAAGATTCACAAAGTTTTACCAGACAACAAACAGGTGCAAGATATGACCAAGATAATGCTAATAAAAGATCAGCACCAAATAGTAAATGGGATAAACTAGGAGATCTTGGAAAACTTACCTATAAAGAAATAATGGATGATAAAGGAAATCCGACAGGAAAATATGTGAAAAATCAGAATGCAGGTGGAAGTAAAAGCAATGCATTGGCACATGGCAATAAAGAAAGACAACGAAAAGCTTCAACAAGAACAGATACTCCACCAACAGGTAATGCTCCAACTGGAGTTAGAAAATCATGGGAAATATGGCTAGAAAAAGATGCTTTAAATCCAGACAGTAAGGATAAACCTAGTTTAATGAACACACAAAGATTTGCAAGAATATCAACAGAAGTAAGAGGAGGTAATGCTCAAGGTGGAAAACTAGGAGATGCCTCACTAAGAGGTATGAGAGCTGAAGAAAAAAAGAGAGGTAAAAAATACAAATGGAAGAATCCAAATAGAAAAGGTAGGGGTGGAGCAAAAAAAGAACTTTATCATGGAACTGAAAGACAAGATGGTCATTATCCTGCTTTAGGAACTGATTCTGGTTCAGAAAGTGGTAAAAAATTTGATAAACTTTTCCAAGAGAAAAAATCATGGGAATCATGGTTGAATAAGAATGAAAAATGGGATAAAGATGAAAAAGAACATGATAAACATATTAAACATGGAAAATCAAAAAAAGATGCAATTGCTGATATGAAAGCTCTTCATAGACATTTGAGAGAAGAAAAACAAAGAGATGATGACATTGAAACCAATGAAATAATTGGTGACGTTAAAAATCCTATTTTAGCTGAAACTCAAAATAAACCTAGACCAACTCCAAGTATTATGCCTAAAAATTTAACTCATAAAAAACCAAAATATGTAAAAGGTGTAGAACAAAAAGGTGATGTAGCCGATGAACGTGGCACTCTTAATATACAAATTGCAGATTCAATGAAATCATGGGAAGGATGGCTAGAAAAGATGCAAGGAGCAGGCGATGCACGCTTTGGTAACCAACATTTGACTGGATTAGACCAAAAACCAGTTGACAATGAGGAGGATGAAGCTAACATTTTGCCTGAAAAAGAGGAAAAAACTGACAAAAAGGAAGAAAAACAAGAAGAAACTGACAATAAACCTTATAAAGCATTAGGTGGGGAGTAATATATGGAAGACCTCAACAAAATCTCATCCACACGAGTAGGGGACAACATTCACTTCTATGTAAACGGTCAGGAAAACAAAGGAACCGTAGTCAAAATGGACACATCATATGTAACTGTCATAAAAGATGATGGTAAATTTCAAGATATTCACATAAACGATACATTTTTCATCAAAGACATACTGGTAAACAAGACTTGGAATGACATGAACATGGAAGAGAGAACTGTCAAACTTCATGAAATTCACGCTTACAGTCCTAGATTCCTAGCAAAATCATGGCAAGAATTACCACGAGAACTCAAAGTTGTATTGGAAAATACAGCAAAAGATCTTAATACAAGATCATCACGAAACGTTCCAAAAGAAGAAAAACAGACATTTCAAGAGCAATCTACAGCTGAAAGAATTGGTTACAAACCATTTGAAAAACCTGATTTAGCAACAACACCAAAAGGTGGTAAAGCATCAGATAAAATTGGAGAAACATCAACTTATGGTGATGGATCACCTACTGATAAAATTTTAAATCCAGAATGGACTCCTAAAGATGGCTTTGTTAATCATCCATCAGGTAAATCACCAAAAGATATGGAGGTAAAAAAATCTAACGTAGAACAAGGTCATTATGGCAGTGCAGGCAGGGCAAGTCATGTAGTTGAAACCAATACTGATTTTGATGCACCTGACGACTATGAAGGTCAAACTGAAGATGAAAAGAAAGAACAATTTAAACATGAAGCTAAAAAACCTCAAACTACTAACAAAACCTCACAAGAACAACTATGGGAAGAATGGTTAGATAAAGGACTTGGTAGAAATGAAGGTGATACATCTCCTTCTAAACATAGAAATGAAGACAAACTGATAAATGAATTTCAAGAACATGTTCGTGGTAAATTCCCAGGAAAACAAAACCGAAGAGGAACATTAGAACGTGAACACGGTGACCAAGTAAGGAGCACTATTGAAGAGAGAAAACCATCCCCTCAAGGTGGTGATATTGCAAAAGAAAGTATGGGTGGTGGAGATAGTTCCCCAGCACAAACAAGTATAACTACTGGTACAACTGGTATGTACAATGCTGTTTATGGTAAAGATGGTAGAATTAAAGGACAAAGTAAAGATAAAGACGAAGAAAAAACTGAAAAAGATAAAGAATCTAAAGAAAAAGAAAGGAAAGGATAATGGCAGTCGGTAAACCAGACTTTGATTTAAACAGTTTTGGTGTAAAATACTTATCTAAAGATCAAGTACAAAATTTTTTAGAAATCAAAAAGAGAAAAGATATGGGAGATGTAGGAAAAGATCCAGATACTCCAGGCTTAGAAGGTAAAGAAGTATCAACCAATGAGATAACAGGTCATAAAACTGTACGTCCACCACCTGTTAAACGTGGTGGGTTTAAAGGAAGATCAATGCGAAGAGTAGATCCAAAAACTGGAGAACAAATAAAAGTTGGTCAAACTGAAGAAGAGACAACACCACCAGAAGGTCAAGTTCAAACATCAAGATTAAATGATGTACAATTTGGAAAACTTGGTGAAGAATCAGCTAGTGAAGTTAGAGAATCATTTGATTATCATACCAATAGTCCAGAATGGCAAGAAGCCATAAACAGAGATGCAGCACTAACAACTGAACAAGGTACTGCAAAGTTTGATAATGCTGATCCAAAAGTTCAAGCAATACGTGATAGAATTGCAGCAAGAAAGAAGAAAAAAGAAGATGCTGCAAAGAAGAAGAAAAACAAGAAAAAAGCAAATGACATTATCATGGATATGAATATTCTAAAGTTAGACTTGATGAAAGATCTTAATACAATATCATCACGAAACGTTCCAAAAAAAGAAAGACAGACATTTCAAGAGCAATCTACAGCTGAAAGAATTGGTTACAAACCATTTGAGGAACCTGATTTAGCAACAACACCAAAAGGTGGTAAAGCATCAGATAAAATTGGAGAAACATCAACTTATGGTGATGGATCAGATACTGATAAAATTTTAAATCCAGAATGGACTCCTCAAGATGGCTATGGTAATCAACCATCTGGTAAAGCACCAGCAGACCTAAAGAGAAAAGCTGCTGAAACAATATTCAAAGCAATATCACTAAAATTAGATTTATCTAAAGACTTATAAATACCCATAAAACAGAATAATACATAAGAATACAACAAGGTAAAAACATGGTCAGCTATGCAGG
>Ga0209667_1002315_pt1 | contig 12720 bp, 10 predicted proteins | sample SaaInlV_165m_DNA_2_FD_184682 | JGI IMG/M metagenome (GOLD analysis project Ga0209667, IMG submission 184682) | Marine microbial communities from expanding oxygen minimum zones in the Saanich Inlet - Saanich Inlet SI037_S3LV_125m_DNA (SPAdes)... | ecosystem: Environmental > Aquatic > Marine >... | reverse complement strand
CAGTGTTTTGCCAAATGCTCCAATGAATGTTCCAGAATATAGAAAAAAATATGGAATAAAAGTAGTTAAATCTCCAATTATGTTGGTTCATTCTTCAATTCATAATAGAGGAATTCAAGAATTCGAATATCTAGCTACTGAAAATAACACATGTTCATTAAATGAATTGAAAGAAATTTATCTTTATTCATGGTCATTTCTAACATTACAAAGTCTTGGAATTTTAGAATATGTTACAAGTTATTTCAATAAAACATATAATTTACAATTTGTTAAATTTTATGAAAAATTTTTAGAATATGCAAGAAGTAATGATTCAATTTTAAAGGATGAATTGGACAAAGTAATTAAATTTAGAGATGACGGATATTCAGGAAAGGGATGGGATCACCATGATCCTGAATTAGGAGACATAATTTGGCCTATTGAAGAGGCAAGTTGGTTACGACTAACAAGAGATGAAAAATTACTTGAAAATACCATTTTCAATCTTTTAATTTACATTAATAATGAATGTAAATTGAATGAATCAGATATAATCTTACGAGATCTAGCAAAATTTCAAGTTTTCATTCTTACTACTCGAGATTATAAAGATGAAATAAAATCATCTAAGTTTGAATATGATTGGAAAGAATTTTTCATTGAAAACAATTCTGTTTTATCAGAAAAAGGATGTACATACAGTTATAGAAATCCAATAAATGAGAGTGATTTTATGAAATGGGGATACAAAACAATTTGGTATGGTAGACGCTCACGTGATCATAAATACCATCCTGAGAATCTTAGTATAAAAGAATTAAAAATTGAAAAAGCCTCAAATAATAAAGATCAAAAGATTATCGAGTCTACCCATTCAACAATGGGGATCTAACAATTTTTTATAAATTACATTATTACTGTTCATAAACGGTATAAATTATTCGTACACTTATTATACAAAATAAGTCTAAGGAAAATAGTTTTGGCTGAATTTAAAATTAGAGTAGCTCAACCAAATGTTTTGAAGGAAGATGCTCAGGCAATGTATGATGCCGTAATTACGAATCATTTAGGTCCGGGTCCATTTGTCGAGGAATTTGAGAAAAAAATGGCAGACTATTTGGGTGTAAAAAATGCGATTGCCGTAAATTCGGGAACATCATCAATGCTTTTGTCACTAGATGCATTAGGAATAGGTAATGGTGATGAAGTAATTACAACTCCATTTACATTTGCTGCAACATCAAATGTAATAATTCAAAGAAATGCACATCCGATTTTTGTAGATATTGAACCTGAAACGTTCAACTTAGATCCACAAAATATTGAAGATGCAATAACGGAAAAAACAAAAGCAATAATGCCAATTGATTATGGTGGACAAAGTGCAGAGATTATAGAAATTAATGAGATAGCAGAGAAACATGGATTATCTGTAATTGAAGATGCAGCACCTGCATTGGGAGGAATTCATAAAAATAAAAAAGTTGGTTCAGTTAGCACAATGACTGGATTTTCATTTGGACCAGATAAAAATTTGAACACCGGGGAAGGAGGATTAATTGTAACAAACGATAATGAATTGGCAGAAAAATGTAAAATTTTAAGAAAGAATGGTGCAGATGGGAGATATCATCATGTAGAGATAGGATGGAATGCAAAAATGCCTGATCCTAATGCAGCATTAGGTATTTCTCAATTAAAAAGAATAGATAAAATATTAGATAAGAAAAATCAATTGGCAGATTATTATAATAAAAAATTAGAAGGAATTTCTGAAATTACTATACCAACTATTCGTGATTATAATAAACACACATTCATGTTGTATGTTATTCTGTTTAAAAATAATGGATTAAGAGAAAAAATTAGAATAGGATTAGAAAATAAAGGTGTAGAAACAAGAATAAATTTTCCTCCATTACATTTACAACCAATTTATAAAAAATTATATAATTTTTCAAGTGGAATGCTTCCAATATGTGAAGATATATCAGAAAGAGTTTTAGGATTACCAATATTTTTGAAAATGACGGAAGAAGAACAGGATTACATTACAGATATTATTAAAAAATTAATTAAAGATTAAGATGTATGAAAATAAAAATATCCTAGTAACCGGAGGAACTGGAATGATAGGTTCCCATTTAGTAGAATTACTACTAGAAAAAAATGCAAATGTTAGAATTATATCTCATGAAAGAAAAGTTCCTAATGAATTAGAAGATAAAGGATTGGATATAATTTCTGGTGATTTAACTGAAAAGAAATTTGCAGAAGAATCAGTAAAAGGGATGGATTATGTTTTCCATTTAGCTGCATATACAGGAGGACTTGGTAGAACAAGTACACATCCAGCTAGTACATTAACTCCAAATCTAATTATGGATGGAAATATTCTCGAATCTGCAAAAAATGAAAGAATTGATAGATTTCTTTATGCAAGTTGTACATGTATTTATCCAAATGATGAGAAAACTCTTGAAGAAGATGATGCATGGAAGGGGGATCCTCCAGAAGTTCATGCATCATATTCATGGTCAAAGCGAATGGGAGAAAAACAGGCAATTGCCTATCATAAAGAATATGGTATGAATATTGCAATTGTTAGACCATCAAATTCCTACGGTCCAAGAGACAGCGATGATCTTGAAACAGCACATGCATTAGGTTCGTTAATCATTAAAGCTATTAAGAAAATGGACCCCTTTGTTATTTGGGGAGATGGAAGTCCCATTAGAGAATATATCTATGCATTAGATGCTGCAAAGGGCATGTTATTGGCAATGGAAAATTATTGTGTAGGCGATCCAATAAATTTAGCCAGTGGAGAATTTGTATCAATAAGTGAATTGGCACAAAAAATTCTTAAAATTTCTAACATGAATCCTGAAATTAAATTTGATAAAGAAAAACCATCAGGTCAAAAAAGAAGAGTTTTATCAAATAAGAAGGCTGAAGAGAAAATTGGGTTTGTTGCGGAAACTTCTTTGGATGTTGGTATTGAACAAACAATAAAATGGTACAAACAAAAATTGGGAAAATAATCCGAATTGAATCTTAAAGATAAACATATTTTAGTTACTGTAGGCTGGATTTATTGGCTCAGAAGTAATTTTATAAATTATTAAGAAAAATGTCATGGTTATAGTTCTAAACAACTTCTCTTCTAAAAAATAATAAAAAAGTGTACTTGATTAGACTCTTAAAATTTCTATGAATCAAGTATTGAAAAAATATTTCGATGGACTGCCATAAATCAAATTACTTTTCAAGTACCGTTTAATGCATTTTATTATAAAAACTGACATTAATTTTTTTCGTTTAAGGAAAAACCACCTGAAAATTTTAGTGCAATAAATCCTGCAACTACTGTATACCAGGAAGTAAATATTCTAATTATCACACCTGCAATTAATGCAAAACTAAATTCAATTCCTTGAAGGGCCAAAAGACCTCCCATACTTCCTTCAGTAACTCCAAGTCCTCCTGGTACAAACGATAATGCTCCTATTAAAACAGAAATTGCATTAGCTGATGTTGCTATAAGAAAATTTAGTTCATTCATTTCTAATGCTAATAATACAAAATATACTGCTATACCTTGAATAAACCAAAAAATAAAGGAAAGAATACCTGATTTTAATCCAATTTTTGTTTTTAAAGAATTACGTAATACGTTATATGATTCGAGAAAATTTTCTTGATATTTTGAAAAAAATCTTATTTTACAAATTAATAATAAAACTCTTTCAAAAATACTTCGTGATAAGATTAGTGCAAAAATTAATGCTAGCAAAACTATTCCAATACTAATTAAGTATAATCCACCTTCAAAATACCATATTCCAATTATTGATACAATTAAAGCCCCCATTAGATCATAAAATTTTTCTATGAAAATAATTGGTAAAGTTTTTGAACGTGGAATTTTGAATTGTTTTTTAAGAAATTCTGATTTAATTGCTTCACCAATTTGACCTGGAGTGATAGATAATGATAAACTCGCTAGATATATTATAAAATTATTTTTAATTGGTACATGAATATTTGAATTTTTTAATAAAATATGCCATCTGTAGAATGTTACTAACCAACTAACACTAACTAGAGATAGAATAACTGGTACAAATATAATTTTAAAATTAGTTATTTTCTCATATACTACATTGAAATCTGAAATAAAAAGGAAAACCGCATAAATTATTATTGCTATAATTATGACTATGAGAAATTTATTAAATTTCATATTATAGTATTACCTATAACATTCTTGTTTATTCTTTACTAGATTTTATTAAAAAACTACTAATTTAAGATGAAATTAAATCTCTTTTTTCAGAAATCTTGATGTTTATATATCGAAAATTTTTTTGTCAATTCATGTCAACTGCCGTAATAATACTTACATTAAATGAAATCAAAGGGATTAAGGTAATTTTACCTAAAATTGATAAATCATGGGCGGAAGAAATGGTTGTTATCGATGGAGGTTCTACTGATGGAACTATTGAAGAAGCAAAAAAAATGGGTTTTAGAGTTATCATGCAACAACATAAAGGTGAAAATGCTGGTGGCCATGGAGCTGCAATTTTTGAAGGAGTAAATGCAACAACATCTGATAATATTATAATTTTTGGTCCAGATGGAAATCATGAACCTGAAGAAATTCCTAGATTAATTAAAAAAATGGGGGATGGAGTTGATCAAGTATTGATATCTAGATTTGGAATAGGTTCAGTAAATCTTGATGCAGTTGGTATTAGAGGAAAATTGATTGATTATTTTGGAAATAAAATGTTTACATTTCTTGTTAATGTTTTTTTTGGTGGTTATTGGACTGACACCCTTAATGAAAGTCGAATTATTTCTAGAAATGCCTTTAATGAATTAAATTATGATGCTATGGGTATGTCATCTACCCAACAAATGAGTATTAGAGGATTAAAAAGAAAACAAAAAATTTGTGAAATTATTGGAAATGAAGGAGAAAGAATTGGGGGAAAAAGAAAAATGAGACCTTTGTCAACTGGTGTAGAATTAAGTTTAGGAATAATTAAAGAATTTATTTTTTGGAATAGGTAATTTTTTTGAATAAATCTACTATCATTATTTGTTTAATAATAATTTGTGTAATATCTTTAGGTCTAAAGTTATCTGTTACAAATTTTTCAACTTTTCCAGGTGAAGATGCAACGGGTTACATCTTTAATGCCATAGAATATGCTAATGGGGATTTTTCACCTAGTCCCTCTAAAACATTAGGTTGGTCTCTTTTTTTAAGCCCATTTTTTGAATTAGTAAACTCAGAAAATTTTCTAGATTATTCTGATACTGCAAGAACAATAAGCATTGTTATTTCACTATTTAGTATTTTTATAATGTATAAACTATCTCGAAAGTTTTTTCCAGAGAAATATTCTTTAGTTGCAGCTTGTTTATTTGCATTTGAACCTCACTTAAACTATAATTCAGGACAGGCTCTATCTGAACCACTTTATATTTTAATTTTCATGATTTCATTTTATTTTATTTTAAATCAAAATTCAAAATTATTTTATTTATCCTTCTTATTTACTGGATTACTAGTATGGGTAAGATTACCAGGAGTAATTATGCTTTTAGCCATATCTATAATCTTTTTCTACCATTCTAAACTTTCATCAAAAACATTTGTAAAATTTATTATTGGCTTAAGTATTTTCTTTTTAATAATTACACCAATCTTAGTTAATAGATATGATACATATGGTGATCCCTTATATTTTGAATTAGGATCTTCACTTTTTACAGGAGAATTTGGTACACTTCAATCTGACAATACACATGATTTAGAATATTCTGCAATTGATTATATTGATGATCATAGTGTACCCGAATTTATTCATAGGTTCATTTTAACTGGAATTTTTAATATTGTTGAACAATTAACCAAAATCTCTTTCCCATACTTAATAATTTTAATTCCTATTGGTATTTTATTTTCATTTAGAGCATTTGATCAACGTCAAAAATCTATTAATGCTAATTGGATACTAATTTTAACTACAATTAGTTTAATGATAATTACTTTTTCAGTAATTCCAGAAAGAAGATTTCTATATTACCTACTACCATTTTTGATAATTTTTGCTACCATTCCAATTCAGAGATTAATAGAATATGGATTAAGCACATTTTCGTTTACCAAAAAGCAAAAACATTATTCATTAATTCTTATTTTAGGTGTGATAATTGTACTTTCATCATTATTTATGATGCGATATGATGTTATGGATAAATTTGAGGAACAAGAACAAATCAAATTAGCTCAATTATTAAAAAATAAAATTTCAGGTAATATTCTTGATGCTGGAAATGCATTACGGGGAATAAGTTATGTAGAATTATCTGAATTTAATATGAAATTGAATTTAAATGAACAACGTTTTCCAAGTTCACCTGTACTCATAACTGAGGATATCAAAATTATTAATATTTTTGGAGCATCCTTAGATGACTTTATTTTAAATAGTGAAAAGGAAAATTTGAAGTATATAGCAATTAATCAAGATGGTGCCACTGAAATTTGGTATCCTTTCTTGTCTGATATCTACTATAATGATCAACAATATAGTTATTTGAAGAAAATTATTGATACAAATGAATTAGGATTTATAAAATTTAAGGTTAAAGTTTTTGAAATTGATTATGATAAATTTAGGAACCCATAATTCCTTTTAACTTATAAAATTCATTATAATCGATTACAAAAATTTTAGCATGATAATCTTTGTATCCGTTATCAAACGTATCAAATATTTTTGTTAAATACGTATACTTCTCTTCGTTTAGAAAAATATCATCAAAAATATCTGATCTTGAATCCCCTTTATCTACAATTATGTGTGTTAAACCAGTAATTCTATGTTTTTCTATAAATTCTTCTACATCGTCATACTGTATATTTGGGAATACCTGGCCATGGACTACCATTGATCTATCTGTATAAAGTATGGGTATGCCTACTGGCAAATCTTTTCGTAAAATTGGAAATTCTTCTATAAATTCTGTTTTCATACTATCTAGATATTCCGCATGTGAAAAGTAATTTGTTATTGAAGCTGTTGAATACACTACCTTTGAAAATTCATAAACTTCATTTTTATTTACATCATCCAAATTTTTGTATTCTATGAATCCTATTGTGGAAGCAATGATTATACCAGTAAATAGAATTAGGAATGATTTTTTATGTTTCATTTTTTCAGTAATGTTTCTAATAAAAAATGATGAAAATATGCAAAATATGGGAAAAATGACAAGTAAATATTTCACTTCTTGAAAATTTCTTGAATATGCATAAAATGCAGGTATTAGCAATACAATAACAATACTAAACAAAATAAGAAAATTTGCTAATTTCCCTTTTGAAATCATTGTGTATATTCCAAGTGGTATCAAAAAAGTTAGTAATGGTAGGGTTGCTAATCCTAAAAATTTAATCATGTTGGTAATGCCAGTTTTTAAGAAACTAATTATTGCTTCATTAGGATCTTCTGTCCCATCAATTATAGTACTATAATAAGTTGGACCAGCTGATACATGACTTATTATTCCATCACTACCTGTCAAATCAATTTTCATCATACCCCAAGAAATTATAATCAAAAGAAATACTGTGATGGCAATAAAATATTTTAAAATTATTTTTTTTGAAAATTTGTATCTATAAAAATATAATAATGAAATTGGGATAAATAATAACACTCCTTCATATCTTATTGTTGAAATAATTCCTATAATTCCAAATGTGATGTATGGATAATTTTTACCATGTTGAAAAAATGTATACAGCATTAATACTATGGCAAAAATATACATTGGTTCTGGATTTCCTGAAATTGAATTTTCAATAATTCTTGGATTGAAAGCAAAAAGTATAGTTGCAATTATTGCATATTTTTTCTCAATGAAAACCTTAGACAGATAATACATTGGAATGATTGTAATAACTGACATAATTACTCCCAAATATTTTTGTAAATTCATATAATCTATATAATTATCAAATGAAAAAATCATAAAAAATACTGACACAAAAGATGACCATCCCGTGTTTGGGAAAGTACATCTCCATCCACATTCTGAATTTGGAAAACTACCAGTAATTGAAGTATCAATTGCATACCAAAAATATCCTGAGCTGTCCATTGTCAATGGCAATTCATGTTGAATCCAAATTACTCTTAGAAGGAAACCAATTGTACAAATTACTGCTAAAATAACCCAGGTATTATTAAAATAACTTGGAATATTTCGTTTAGACTTATTTGAATTATCTTGATTCAATTTACACTCCTTTCATACTTCTTTAGTATTAATCCCAAATAGGCTGCTTTTGAAATAGTTGATAAAACAAAAGACATAGCTATTCCCATAGTTCCATACATTGAGCCTAAAGTGAGAATTCCTAATATTATAATGATTAAACCTATCAGATTTCCTATAAGAACTAATTTACTTTTCTCTTTTGATAAAAGTCTTGAAGTACAAATTGTACTTATGGTTATTGGAATAATACTTAGACTCATAATTTGTATTGCTACTCCTACATCAACATATTTTGGGAAAAAATTTGGAATTACTAAAGGAGATAAAAATATTCCTAAAATAGATACTATTATAGAAATAATAATTACAATTTGAATCAAAAATTTATTCTGAATTCCACTTGATTCTTGTGGTAACAAAAATTTGAATAATATTGTTGTAAACATTGTAAATACTGTAATTACTTGAAGTGCTAAACTGTAATTTCCAAGTACTGCACTACCAAGCAAAGGCACCACAATAATTTTATCTAATTGATTTCCAAAACTACCAGCTAAATACATAATATAGTTATGTGATAGAAAACTTGATTTTTCTTTAATTAATTTAAAATTTATTGGAACCTCTTGGAAAGTTTTGATAATTCGTATTAAATACCCTGCATATGAAATTGCTAATGCATATATTATTCCAGATGGACCAAATGCATAAAAAAATCCAATTCCTAAAACTAATGTTAAAATTTTTTGTAAAATATTATACTGGGAATATTTTAAAAATTGTTTCCTTCCTAACAAGTCTCCTACGGATAAAGTGTTGATTACATATGCAATAACAATAATTCCTACATCGATTCTTTGGAAAAAAATAATTAAACATAGTGATGTTATTGAACTAATTCCAAGAGAAATTATGTTTAATCCAGATTGAATTTTGTGTCCTTTTGCAGTTAATACTGTAAGGGAATCTTGTGTTCCAAATAATGCAATTGAAGATCCAATAGCAGCTATTGACAAGAAAAAATGAATATCACCATATTCATGTGGTTCAATAACTGATGCTAAATAAAACCAGAAAATTGATGATATAACCACTCCTGTTATATCTCCAAAACCAATGAATCCTAGACCTTTTACTTCCACAAGTCTTTGACGTAGATTATTCCAAAAATTCATGATATTAAATAATGAAAATTATGTATTTCTATTATCTTGTACTACACTTACTAACGAGTATAATAAAATTGCAGAAATTAGTAATACAGCTCCTAGTAATAGAGTTCCAATTCCTACCAGTACAATATTTGTAATCACTTGGGTTTGTTCTGCATAAATTTGAAAAGTCCAAATCATAAATGACATACCTACTAAAAGAAAAATTACTGCCGGAATCCCATAAAATTTCAATGGATGCTGTATTGAAGTATATTTTATTGTACTTAATAAAACAGATGTACCATGAGATATTGGATTATGAGTTGATGTATTTTCACCGTATAGAATTTGTATTGGAACTTCAACAATTCTAAATTCTTTTTGATGACTTTTAATTAATATTTCAGTGGAAATACCCATTCCACTATCTGTTAAACTAATATTTTGTAAAACTTTTTTTTGATATGCTCTTAATCCACTTTGAGAATCAGTAAGATTTTCTTTAATTGACATATTGGTTACTTTTGTTAAAACCTTAACTCCGATTTTTCTATACTTTGGCATATTTGTTTCATTTTTCAAAAATCTAGATCCAATCACTACTTCTGCTTCTTGATCTATAATTGGCTTAGTAAGACTCTTGATATCTTCTGGTCTATGTTGACCATCCGCATCAAATGTTACTAAAATATCTGCTTCTTTTTTCTTCGCTTCATTAAAAATAGATTTTATTGCTTCACCATAACCCATATTTTTTGTGTGTGAAATAACTTTAGCACCTAACCCTTCTGCAATTTCTCGTGTAAGATCACTTGAACCATCATCACATACAATAATGTCATTTGTAATTTTTTTAAGAGTCACTATCACTTTTCCAATGTTTTTCTCTTCATTAAAAGCTGGGATGCCTATGGTTATATTCATATTATTAGATCAGCTTTTTGTTAAAATTTGATTATTTAAGACTTATCGTTCTGATAAAGAAAGAATTATTGAGACGCAAATATTTTAAAGAAAACAATCTGTAAAAATTAAAAATTTTTATCAATATATTTTTGAAAAGATGTAAAATTAAAATTTGAAAGTAATTGATCTAATTTTGGTAATGTTTTTTCAATATTGTGATATGTGATGAAATTATTTTTTTGGGAAAGAGGTATTCTAGGCATTAATTCTGGAGTTAATTCCCAAGAATGAACATAAAAACACGCAGGCATATGCTCATTTTCATAGTTTTTTATAGCATTTTTAATCATGTATAATGGCAAAGTTCGTAAATAAAATCCACCAGCTGCAGGAATTTGTTTTCCTAACAATTTAGTTACCATTAATGGAAATTCCCATAATTTTCCATTTTCTGAATTATTTTCTAAATTTTCACTTGTAATTTTATATGGTTTTTTATCTGCATTAGGATTTCCATACATAGAAGTTTTTGCAGGCATAATACTACTATCATAAATATAATTATATTTTTCAAGCATTTTAATTATGAATGAACTTTTTTCATTCAAAGAAAATGTAGGAGCCCTAAATCCTTTAGATTTATCATTAGTTAATTTTTTAAATTCTTTTAATTCATCATCAAATTTATTTGAAAAATTTAGTGAATCAACTCTATCATGATGCATTGTATGAAATGCTATTTCATGATCATTAGAAATAATTTTATCAATTAATTCTGGATCATGTTGTAAAATTTCTCCCACTACAAAAAACGTTGCAGAAATATTATGTTTATTTAATAAATCTAATATTATATCTATTCCTTTGAAAATCTTAGGAATTTTTTGATCATTTTTAACATGATTTTTTATTAGTTCTGGATGATACCATTCTTCAAAATCAATACCTAGAATATTCATTGCCATTAGTTTAACAAATTAACAATATCTTTTATTCAAATGAACGTTTATTAAAATTAAGTATCATGTTGTATCTTTGATTCTTTTTATGACTCGTGCAGGATTACCAACAACTACACAAAAGTCAGGAACATCTTGTGTAACAACACTCCCAGGTGAAATAATAGAATTTTTTCCAATAGTAATACCAGCCATAATTATAGAACCAGGAGTAATTACAGCACCAGATTTAATCGTAACAGGTTCCACTTTACGCTTATACTCTCCAGTTTTTAAAAATAAATTTGCAGTCGGGTTAGTATGGGCAAAAATCATACAATTGGAACCTAATGTTACATTATCTCCAATATTCACCAAATGTGGATAAATAAGATCAATTTGGACATAAGGACAAAAATGACAATTTTTACCTATAATTACACCTCTAGATTTTTGCATTTTAACTGCAAATCCAGAATGCGGAGAAGAATAGGATAATGAATGAAAAATCCAATTTTTAAGAACAAATAATCTAAGCCTAAGTTTTCCAAATATTCCTTTTAAATTGTAATATTCCATTAATTCAGCCTCATTCAAAGAAAAAGCATCATTAGATTCCATGTCCATTTGATTGAAAATATTATTAGTTACCTTTAACCTTTAAGAAGAAAAGATTTGATAAATTAAGTTAGAGATTAATCAGTCATAGAGTTTTTATCAATGAAATGGGATTTATAAAAAATATGGAAATTAAACAATTATCACATTACATGAATGAAGCAAAAATGATAAAACCTGAAAATCATAAAAATAAAATACGTATTGCATTTGTTGGAAGTTTTACATTAAATGGATTTGAAGAAACTATGCAAGTACAATGTAATGATGAAAAAATTAATTGTATAACATACAATTCACCATATAATCAATTTAATCAAGAAATTTTAAATGAAGATAGTAATTTATATAAATTTAAACCGGATTTAATTTTTTTAATAATTGATAGTAGAATAATTTTAGAGGATTCATTTTATTTTTCAAATATTAATTCTGAAGATGAAAAGAAAAAATTTACTAGTAAAAAATTTGATGAAATAAATAATTTAATAAAAATAATTAGTAAAAAAAGTCAATCAAAAATAGTAATTACAAATTTTACTATTCCAACGTATACATCATTAGGGATATATGAATCAAAAATAGAATATGGAACTAAAGAAATTATTTTAGATTTAAACAAAAAATTAAAAGTATTATCTAAAAATATAGATTCATGTTATGTTTATGATTTTAATTCATTTGTTACAAAATTTGGAGAAAAAAATGTTATAGATTATAAGAAAATGTATTATGGAGATATTAAAATAAATTTTGATATAATTCCATATTTAATTTATGAATTTTTAAGTTATGTAAAACCAATT
>Ga0209667_1002313_pt1 | contig 12729 bp, 14 predicted proteins | sample SaaInlV_165m_DNA_2_FD_184682 | JGI IMG/M metagenome (GOLD analysis project Ga0209667, IMG submission 184682) | Marine microbial communities from expanding oxygen minimum zones in the Saanich Inlet - Saanich Inlet SI037_S3LV_125m_DNA (SPAdes)... | ecosystem: Environmental > Aquatic > Marine >... | reverse complement strand
TGACGAATACAAAGAACTTTATCCATTTTCAGAAATAGTTGGTAACGCAAATATATTGATTATGCCAGGACAGCATAGTGCGGCTATATCATACAAGATGATGCGAGAACTAGGTGGAGCTAAAGTTATTGGTCCCCTGTTAATAGGCTTAGGACAACCAATTGAAATTGCACCATTAAGATCTTCGACTTCTGATATATTAAATCTAGCATCTGTTGCTGCTTATTCTGCAGGTGTGATTAGCTACAATAAAAAAAATTAATTTTTTTGAATTCTTAAATCTTCAACTAAAAAAATGCTCGCTACTACATCTTTAACATCTAATATTTGTTTTGCTTCTTTAATTACTTCTTTTCTTTCATCAGACGTTAAAGAAATACCATAAATAAAGATTTTTTTTTTATATGTATCTATTTGATAATTAGTTGCCTTAATTTTATCATTAAATATTAAAGCTGCACGTAATTGTGATGTAATTAATAGATCTTTAGCAGATTGTTTAAAGTTGAATTCTTCTTTTATTTTAATATCATTTTTAACAGATCTAGCACCAGCTGTCTCCCAGGCTAATTTTGTAATCTGAAGTTTTTCCTCTGGATTTGCTACTTTTCCTGTTAAGAAAATTCTGCCATCTAAAACTTTTGTGTTGATAGATAACAGATACTTCTTATCTTTTAATATTAACCTTGCTGAAATATTTTTTTGCATTACTGAATCATCAATCTGAGTTCCTATAGATCTCGGGTCTAAAGCAATACTTACTCCAGTACCAAAAATACCCTTCGATGATGTACCAACACATCCTGTAATAATTACAAATATAAAAAAAATTAAAATTAATTTATTTTTCATTTTTCAATTTTAAACAATAATTATAGATTTCTTTTTTGGGAATATCCTTATTTTGACTAATTAAATCTGTAATATCTTTTATACTTAGTTTTTTAATCATTTTTTTTATATTTTTTTTATCTGATTCTTCTAGTTTTTGCGAAACATTTTTTATATTTTTTTTTTCTGAAATTACAATTGTTAACTCACCTTTTGGGTTTTTATTAAATGGTTCAAGCAAATCAACTTCTGCTCTTAAGTATTCCTCAAAAAATTTTGTCATTTCTCTACATATCAATATTTTTCTGCCAAAAAAAAATTTTTTTATTATTTGAACTGATTTATTAAATTTTTTGGGAGAAATAAAAAAAACTATTGAGCAATTTAAATTTATCAAAATTTTAAAATCTTCATTCAATTCTTTATTCTTTTCTGGAAAGAAACCATAAAAAAAAAACTTTTCCGAGAATCCACTTATGGAAACAGCTGTAGAAACTGCTGAAGCTCCAGGTATGGGAAAAATATCAATTTTATTAGACAAACACTCATTAACAAGAATTGCACCTGGGTCAGAAACGGCTGGTGTTCCTGCATCAGAAATTAGTGAAATTGTTAATCCTGATTTTAAAAATTCTATTACTTTATTTAAATTTTTTTTTTCATTAAATTTATGATTAGAAATTAATTTAGATTGAATGCTAAATTTCTCTAATAAATTCTTAGAAACTCGAGTATCCTCACATAATATATAGTCTGATTTTTTTAGTACTTCGATAGCTCTTATCGATATATCGCTTAAATTACCAATAGGTGTAGCAATAATATATAATCCATTTTTAACTTGGTTATTTTTATTTTCTGAATGTAGAATCATTAAATTATTACCGATATAATAATAACATCAAAATGAACAAAATTATTAAAATTATATTATTAACAGTACTTTTATTACTTCAGATTCAGAATATTTCGGCTAATGAAAAAATTAAGATTGGACTTCTAGTGCCACTGTCTGGAAAAAATAGTGAAATAGGTCAATCTATAATCAAAGCAACTCAACTGGCTATTAATAAAATTGATAATTCTTCTATAGAAATTATCCCAAGAGATACTAAATCTAATCCAGAAATAACTCTAAGAAATGCAAAAGAACTTGCGGAACTGGGTGTTAAAATAGTAATTGGGCCTGTATTTCATGATAGTCTATCTTATTTAGATGAATTGAAAAATATTATTTTTTTATCTCTCACCAATAAAGTTAATAATACACCTAAAAATATTATTAATTCAGGCATCAATGCTACTTCTCAATTAAAAACTATACAAAAATTTATAGAACTAAATGGTTTACAAAATACTATTTTTTTAATGCCAGACGTTGATTATAAAAATGAAATCAAAAAAGCAATAAATGATTCAAAAATTAAAATATCCAATGATTATGTTTATGATTCAAATCCAACTAAACTTACAAGTCAAATCGAAAAAATTACCAATTACAAAAGAAGAAAGCAAAATCTTGAAGATGAAATAACAAGACTAGAAAATTCAGATGATTTAGACAAAGAAAAATTAATTGAAAGATTAAAAAAAAATGACACTCTTGGCAATGTAAAATTTGACTCTATAATAATTGCAGATTTTGATGAAAGTCTAAAAAGTGTTACTACCTCTTTATTATATACGGACATATCTCCTAAAGAAAAATATTTTATAACTCTTAATCAGTGGTTTGATGAATCTCTTTTAAAGGAGACTAGCTCACAACCCATTTATTTTCCTTCTATAAATAAAAAAAATTATGATGAATTTAAATTAGAATATTTTAAAAAATTTAATCACTATCCAAACCAAGTTTCTTTTTTAAGTTTTGATTTAGTTGGACTTGTGTATTATTTGGTCCTTCAAAATAATTCAATAATACACGAAAAAATTTTTACAAAAAAAAATATATTTAAAGGAAAAATTGGTATTTTTGAAATAAAAGATAATAAGATAAATCATATCCTCAATTTTTATAAAGTTGACAATTATGGTTTTAAAAAAATTTTCTAATTTTTTTAAATGCTTGAAATCGATGATCAATTTTATATTTTTTTACTGGATTCATCTGACCAAAAGTAATTTTTTTATTTAACGGTAAAAAAATAGGATCATATCCAAACCCGTTATCTCCCTTTTGTATTGGTGAAATGTGACCACTGACTTTACCCACAGAATGTACTTTTTTTTTACTTGGCCAATAAATAGTTAGCGCGCAGACAAATTTTGCTTTTATCTTTTTAACTTTCCAATCTTTATCTTTTTTTTTAAGTTCTTTAAAAACTTTATTCATGGCTAAAATGAAATTACCATTTTGACCTCCCCATCTGGCAGAGTAAATTCCTGGACTTCCATCTAAAATCTCTATTTCCAGCCCTGAGTCATCTGACAAACAAATCATTTTAGATTTATCTGAAAAAAATTTTGCTTTTATTAGTGAATTTTCAACAAATGTTTTTCCGCTTTCAACCGGACTTTTAATTTTGAGGTCCCTTGGCGAATAAATTTTAAGATTTTTTGGAAGTAAATCCCTAATTTCTCTTAATTTTCCAGCATTATTGGTGCCTACTAATAATTTTGTTATTTTTTTATTTAACATCTAGCAATTATCAAATTTCATACCATATAAATAGCAATGGAAAAAGATCAAAACATTAATAATAAAAGCCAAAATACTGAAATGGAAACACCTAGTTCTGAAGAACAAAACATTGAACTAGATAAAAGTACTAATCAGGAAAGTGAAGAAATAAAAGAAATTACTCCTGAAGAAAAAATAAAAGATTTAGAAGATAAAATAGCTAGAACTTTAGCAGAAATGGAAAATCAAAGAAGGAGATTTGAAAAAGAAAGAGAGGATGCTTTTAGTTACGGAGGTTTTGCTTTAGCAAAAGAAACTTTAAATTTAATTGATAACTTGGAAAGATCAAAACAAATTTTAGAAAAAGATGAAGCTCTTAAAAATACAGATGCTTTAAAAAAAACTTTGGAACATTTTGATATTATAAATAAAGATATGGTGTCTATATTATCAAAAAATGGAATCATGCCCTTAGACTGCATTGGTAAAAAACTTGATCCAAATCTTCATCAAGCCATGATAGAAATTGATGATGATCAGAAAGAACCTGGTACGATTGTTCAAGAAATTCAAAAAGGATTTATAATGAAAGATAGACTACTTAGACCATCCTTAGTTGGGGTTTCAAAAAAAATAAAAAAAAATGACGAAAAAAGCGAGGAAAATACACAAAAATCCGACAATTAAATATATTAGTCAGAACTTGTAGATTAAAAATTAACACTTATATGAAGAATAGGATTTAAATTATGAGTAAAATTATAGGAATAGATTTAGGAACAACAAATTCATGTGTGTCTATCATGGAAGGTAGCCAGCCAAAGGTTTTAGAAAACGCTGAAGGTGCCAGAACAACTCCTTCGGTTGTAGCATTTACTGATGATGGGGAAAAGCTTGTAGGACAACCTGCTAAAAGGCAGGCGGTAACTAACCCTGAACACACTATATTTGCTGTGAAAAGATTAATTGGTCGAAATTTTGAGGACCCGACTGTAAAAAAAGATATTGCTGCGGCACCTTTTAAAATAATTAATTCTGAAAAAGGTGATGCTTGGATCGAAGCTAAAGGTCAGAAATATTCACCTTCTCAAATATCAGCTTTTATTCTGCAAAAAATGAAAGAAACGGCTGAAAAATACTTAGGTCAAGAAGTTACTAAAGCTGTAATAACTGTTCCTGCTTATTTTAATGATGCTCAAAGACAAGCTACAAAAGACGCTGGTAAAATTGCAGGATTAGAAGTTTTAAGAATTATTAATGAACCAACAGCTGCCTCACTTGCATATGGTCTAGATAAAAAACAAAATAAAAAAATTGCAGTTTATGATTTAGGAGGTGGTACTTTTGATGTATCCATTCTTGAATTGGGTGATGGTGTATTTGAGGTTAAATCTACGAATGGTGACACCTTCCTGGGCGGTGAAGATTTTGATAATGCTATTGTTGATTATTTAGTTAGAGAATTTAAAAAAGACAATGGTATTGATTTAAAGACAGATAAATTAGCTCTTCAAAGATTAAAAGAAGCTGCTGAAAAAGCTAAAATTGAATTATCTTCTGCAGAACAAACAGATGTTAATTTACCATTTATAACTGCAGACAAAACTGGTCCAAAACATATTAATTTAAAAATGACTAGAGCAAAATTAGAAGCTTTAGTCGAAGATTTAATTTCAAAAACCTTACCACCCTGCAAGACTGCTCTTGAAGATGCTGGAGTTAACGCAAGTGAAATAGATGAAATTGTAATGGTTGGTGGAATGACAAGAATGCCAAAAGTATTAAATGAAGTTAAAAACTTTTTTGGCAAAGATCCAAACAAAAGTGTAAACCCTGACGAAGTTGTTGCAATGGGTGCCGCTATTCAAGCAGGTGTACTTCAAGGAGATGTTAAAGATGTACTTCTTTTAGATGTAACACCTTTGTCTTTAGGAATTGAAACTTTGGGGGGCGTATCTACAAAACTAATTGAAAAAAACACAACAATACCAACAAAAAAGAGTCAAGTTTTCTCTACTGCTGAAGACAACCAACCTGCGGTATCAATAAGAGTACTTCAAGGTGAAAGAGAAATGGCCTCAGATAACAAAATGTTAGGAAATTTTGAACTTGTTGGTATAGCACCAGCTGCAAGGGGCATTCCTCAAATTGAAGTAACATTTGATATAGATGCAAATGGAATCGTTAACGTTTCTGCAAAAGATAAAGGAACTGGAAAAGAACAAAAAATTCAAATTCAGGCATCAGGTGGTCTAAGCGATGAGGAAATTGAAAAAATGGTTAAAGATGCAGAGGTAAACAAAGAAACTGATAAAAAGAAAAGAGAGTCAGTAGATGTGAGAAATCAAGCTGATACCTTAATTCATTCAACAGAAAAAAATCTTAAAGAACATGGTGCTAAAATTTCTGATGCAGAAAAAAAAGCGATAGAAGACTCGTCTTCAAGCTTAAAAGAAGCTTTAAAAGGAGAAGATATAGAGAATATAAAAAAGAAAACAGAGAGTTTAGTTCAAGCTTCTATGAAGTTAGGTGAAGCCATCTACAAGTCTCAAGAAAAAAAACCAGACTCATCTAAAGATGGTAATAAAAATGATGAAGGGAAAAAAGACGATAATGTAGTTGATGCAGACTTTGAAGAAGTAAAAGAAGAAGAAAAAAAAGAAAAAGACGAAGATAAAGAAAAAAGCGCTTAAGACTTACAACAACTATCATCTTAAAGTAACTTATGGCTAAAAGAGATTTTTATGACGTCTTAGGTGTTAACAAAAATGCAAACCCTGCAGAATTAAAATCAGCCTATAGAAAACTAGCTGTAAAATATCATCCAGATAAAAATCCTAACGACAAAACTGCTGAGGATAAATTCAAAGAAGCCAGTGAAGCGTATGGTATTCTCTCTGATCAAGAAAAAAAGCAAAACTATGACAATTTTGGTCATGCTGCTTTCGAAGGTGGTGGAGGCAGACAAGGTGGAGGTTTTGGAGGTGCAGATTTTTCAGATATCTTTGAAGATTTTTTTGGTGACTTTGGAGGCGGAGGAAGATCTAGAGGTAGAAAAAATACTAGCAATAGAGGTTCTGATTTAAGATATGATTTATCAATTACACTAGAGGAAGCTTATGAAGGTAAAAAACAAGATATAAAATTTTCAACTACAGAAAAATGTGATACCTGCAAAGGTAATGGTTCTAAACCAGGTCATTCACCAGATAGATGTACAGTTTGTGGAGGTAATGGAAAAGTTAGATCTAACCAAGGTTTTTTTACAGTTCAACAAACTTGTCCTCAATGTGCAGGAAGTGGTGAAGAAATAACCAACCCATGTAATGATTGTAATGGTCAGGGTACCAAACGGGCTTCAAAAAAAATATCCGTAACAATACCAAAAGGTGTTGATGATGGTACGAGAATAAGATTGGCTGGCAAAGGAGAAGCAGGCACCAAAGGGGGAGCAAGTGGAGATTTATATTTATTTATAAATGTGTACTCTCATGATCTTTTTAAAAGATCAGATGAAAATTTATTTTTTGAATTTCCATTATCAATTGCAGATGCAGCACTTGGAACTACAATAGAAATTCCTACAATTGATGGTGGTAAAGCTAAAATTAAAATACCTGATGGAACACAACATGGTAAACAATTTAGGTTAAAAGGCAAAGGAATGCCTTACATGAGAGGAAGCGGCAATGGTGACCTTTATGTTCAAGTAAATACTGAGGTTCCAATTTCACTAAATAAAGCACAGAAAGAATTACTACAAAAATTTAGAGAAATTGAAAATGAAAAGTCTAATCCTAGTATAAAAAAATTCTTTCAAAAAGCCAAAAGTTTCTGGAAAAACTAAAAGACTAATTAGTTAAAAAGAGTTAATATTTTCTTAAATGAAAAAAATTAATTTAGCAATTACTGGATGTTTGGGTAGAATGGGTCAACAGCTTATTAAATCCTCTAAATCTAATAAGGCTTTTAAATTAATAGCTCTCACAGAAAATAAACCTGCAGATAAAAAAATAAATGGAATCAAGCTTGATATAAATACAGACCAAGCTTTTAAAAAAGCTGATGTTATTGTAGATTTTACAGTTCCAAAATGTACTTTTGAGATTCTTAAAATAGCATCAAAATTAAAAAAAAGAGTGGTTATTGGAACAACTGGCTTTACTCAAAAAGAAGAAGATTTAATTAAAAAATATTCAAAAAAAATTCCTATATTGAAAGCTGGCAATATGAGTTTGGGTGTTAATTTGTTGATGTATTTAACTGAAATTACGTCAGAATCCCTTGGAGATAATTATTTAAGTAAAGTCTTTGAAATTCACCACAAACATAAAAAAGATTACCCATCAGGAACTGCCTTAATGCTTGGAAAGGGTATTGCTAATGGAAAAAACAAAAACTTTTATAACCTAATTGGTAAAAAATTTTTTAATAAAAAATCTTTTCCTTATGGAAAAAAAATTAATTTTAATTCGATTAGAAAAGGCAAGATTATAGGAGAACATGAAGTTAAATTCTCAAGTGGCAAAGAAATTATTACCTTAAACCATGAGGCATTTGACAGAACTCTTTATTCAGATGGTGCATTGACTGCTGCAAGATGGCTCACAAATAAAAGAGCTGGACTTTATTCGATGAGAGATCTATTGAATTTTTAAACAATGGATGAAAGAGAAAAGGCAAAAAAGATTCTTAAAATTTTAAATAAAATTTATCCGACAACACCTATTCCCCTAAAACATAGAAATAAATTTACACTTTTAACCTCTGTTCTTTTATCAGCACAATGTACTGATCTAAATGTTAACAATGTAACCAAAGATATATATCTAAAATATAATAAACCTGAACACTTTGTAAAATTGGGAAGAAAGAAAATTGAAAAATTAATAAAAAAAATAGGAATCTTTAGAATTAAAGCAAAAAGTATATATTTAATGTCCAAACAACTATTAGAAAAACATAATGGAAAAGTACCTAAAACTTTTGAAGAACTAGAAAAACTACCAGGTGTAGGTCATAAAACTGCAAGTGTGGTTATGTCTCAAGGCTTTGGATATCCAGCATTTGCGGTGGACACGCATATTCACCGACTTGCTCAAAGATGGGGTTTAACAAGTGGTAAAAACGTTATTCAAACTGAAAAAGATTTAAAAAGAATTTTTCCAAAAAAAACTTGGAGCAAGCTTCACTTACAAATAATATACTACGGTAGAGAATACTGTCAGGCTAGAAATTGTTATGGTTTAACTTGTAAAATTTGTACGACTTGTTATCCTAATCGTATAAATCCAATTAATATAAAAAAAGCTTAATATGAAAATTCTAGGTATGGGTAATGCTATTGTTGATGTTATATGTAAAATTGATGATAGTTATTTGTCAAACAATGGATTAACAAAAAGTACGATGAAACTTGTTGATGAAATTGAATTTAAAAAACTACTATCAACTTTAAAAATTGAAGAAACAATTTCAGGTGGATCTGTTGCTAATTCTATTGTCGGATTATCACAATTAGGAAATAATGTTGGTTTTATAGGAAAAGTAAATGAAGATGACCTGGGTCAAAAATATGAAGATGGCTTAAAAAAAGAAAACGTTAATTATTTCTATTCCAAAAAAAAAGAGAGTGCACCAACAGGTACATGTTTAATATTGATTACACCAGATTCTGAAAGAACGATGTGTACATTTCTTGGAATAGCTGGAAAAATTAACGAAAATGATGTTGATGTAAATTCTATTAAAAAAAGTGAATTAATTTTTTTAGAAGGATATTTATGGGATGAAGGTGAACCTAAATCAGCTTTTGATAAAGCTATTAAAAACTCTAATAAAGTTGCAATGTCACTGTCAGATTTATTTTGTGTAGAAAGACATAAACCAAATTTTTTAAATTTAGTAAAAAATAAGCTAGATATTATTTTTGCAAATGAGCAAGAAATAATGGCTTTAATTGACACAAAAAACTTTAATGATGTAATTACATTTGGAAAAAAAATTGGAAAAATTTTTGTTATTACTAGAGGAGAAAAAGGAAGTGTCGCTATTAATAACAATGGAGTGATTGAGTGTAAAAGCAAAGAAAATTTAAAAATTGTTGATTTAACAGGGGCTGGAGATTTATTTGCTGCAGGATTTTTACATGGTTATATTAATGATTTAACATTAAAAGAAAGCCTTGAAAAAGGCACTGAAATGTCCTCAAAAATTATTCAAAAAATCGGTGCCAGACTAAATTAAATGATAGTAAAAATTGTTTATAAAATTTAAATCTTTTTATTTCTCTTAAAACTACCCTTACCCTTTTTAGCTTTGACTACTCTGGGCTTATACCTTTTTGTTCTTAAATTCTTAGCAATTAAATTCTTTTTTAACATCTAAATTTTATAACCCTCGTCATGACTAACAATGAATTTTTCATCATTAAATTTATCTTTAATTTTCTTTCTAAGTCTATAGATGTGTGTTTCAACAGTATGTGTTTCCAAGTCAAAAGAATACCCCCAAACTTTATTTTGAAGATTTATAACCGATTGTGGTTTTTTATTTTCATTCAAAAATAAAATAATATCAATTTCTCTTTCTGTTAATTTTAATTCCTTTGATCCATTGATTATAGTTCTTGAATTTAAGTTTAAATTATATTTTTTAATATTAAGATTAGATTGAAAATTATATTTTTGTTTAATCAAATGAGTATTTATTTTATCTAAAAGTATCTCAATCTTGATAGGAAATTTGTCAATTACTAAAATATTATTTCTATTAATCTTATTATTGGAAAATAAAGGATGATTATTATTATTTACTATAATTGTAGAATTTATAATTTCAATATTCTTAGATTCTATTTCATTCAAAAAAATCACTGAATTTTCATAGTTACGAATATTAAATATAAATAAACTCTTAACTTCAGTTAAAATGTTATATAAATTAGAAAATTCAATTATACTAACGGACTGATTAAACATTAATAAAGAGATTATGCTAATAACAATAAAAAATAAAGACACCTTAATTATAGATGATTTTATTTTTAAATGTGCAGTGGGTAAAAAGGGGATTAAAACTCATAAAAAAGAGGGGGATAGGACTACACCAAGGGGGAATTATTCTTTGGGAAAATTATATTATAGGGCGGATAGAGTAAAAAAACCTTTAACCAAAATTTCTACTAAAATTATAAAACCAAAAATGGGTTGGTGTGATGACCCAAAAAGTAAATATTACAATCAAGAAATTAGGATTAATAATAAAATAAAATGTGAAAAGTTATTCAGAGAGAAAAATTTGTATGATTATTTGATAGTGATAAATTATAATACAAAAAAAATAACCTCATTTAAAGGAAGTGCGATTTTTTTACATCTTACAAAAAAATATAAAAAAACTGAAGGATGTATTGCTGTAAGTAAAAAAGATTTTCTAATAATTATAAAATTATTAAAAAGGAATAGCAGAATCCACATCAATTAATTTCTTAAACCAAAAATTTTAGAGCCAATTCTAATAAAAGTAGCATTTTGTTCAACAGCATCTAAATAATCATTGGACATTCCCATACTTAATTCACTTAATTTAGTTTGTTTTAATAATTGGTTCATTTTATTAAAATATATAGATGAATTGTCAGAGTTAGGGGGCAAACACATTAGCCCTATAATATTTAGATTTAGTTCTTTTGTACATTTTAATAAAAAATTTTTTAAATTTTCTGGTGCGATACCTGCTTTTTGGGGTTCATTTCCAATATTAACTTGTATAAAAATTTTAACCTTTTTTTTTGTTTTTTTTTCTTCACTAGATATTTTTTCTGCTAATTTTAAATTATCTAATGAGTGAATATAATCAAATAAAGGTAAAAGATATTTAACTTTATTTGTTTGCAGCTTTCCAACCATATGCAATTTAATATCTGTGAAATCTTGTTTTATAGAAGTCCATTTTTTCATAGCTTCCTGAACTTTATTTTCTCCAAAATCCTTGTGACCATGATTTATCAAGGGAAGTATGTTGCTCATGGGAAAAGTTTTAGAAACAGCAATAATTTTGGACCTATTGTTTTTTTTCTGTATTTCTTTTTCAATTGATACTAATTTATTAATAACATCATGCATAATTATTCTAAAATTTATTATTTTATAGATGACTTTAATAGAGGTGAAATTCAAAAACTAGATAAAAATATCTCACTAATATATAGAAATTATAAAGATAAATTCGATATAAAATTAATAAAGAAAATTAAAGATTATTGTGTTTTTCAAAAAAGAAGGTTTTATATTTCAAATAATTTAAAAATTGCAAAAAGTTTAAAATTAGATGGAGTTTACATACCGTCTTACAATAAATTAGCTAATTTTAAAAACTTAAATTCAAAAAAGAACTTTATAATTTTAGGATCTGCTCACAACAAAGCAGAGCTAGTAAACAAAGAAAATCAAGGGTGTGAAGAAATTTTTATAGCACCTATATTTAAAACAAAAAAACAGAATTTTTATTTAGATATTATAAAATTTAATCTAATTATAAGATCATCTCAAAAAAAAATTATAGCTTTAGGGGGTATTAACTCTTCAAATTTTTGTAGACTAAAATCAGCTAGATGCGATGGTTTTGCCTCAATAAGTTGGATAAAAAAAAACCGGCCTAACAAATTAGGCCGGTTTTGAATTTTAAGTATTATTACTAGAATGCGAAAGATACAGAAAGTTCTGTTTCTTCGTATTTACCAGTAACACCTTCTGGATTATCAGTTTCATATAATGAAGCACCAAGAGTCATGGCACCCATTGTGTATGAAGCTTGTACCGCAGACATTTCAACTTCTAATAGAGCAGCAGTTGCACCAACAGCTTGTTTCTGTTCGTTTACTACACCGTAAGAAACAGACATGTTTCCAGCTGTGTAAGCAATTGCATAACCATCAGATTCTGTGTCAGCACCTGCAGTAGAACTTCCTACAGGGTTACTTGAAGCGTTTATATATGCTTCTTGGTAACCAACAGATATAGGACCCATAGAGTAAAGAGCGTATACAGTAGTTGTACCCGCACCTCTATTTATACCTGTATCTGCAACTGTTTCTTCACCAGCACCGATAGTTAAACCAGTATCAGACACAAATTTAACAGTAACGGCTGTACCACTTTGTTGACTACCTGCAACACCACCTGCACTAGCAGGACCAGCACCAGCATTTGGATCATAAGTACCAGAAGCTGACATAGTCACTCCTGAACCTATTGAAAATGATGGAGTTCTGA
>Ga0209667_1002306_pt1 | contig 12752 bp, 6 predicted proteins | sample SaaInlV_165m_DNA_2_FD_184682 | JGI IMG/M metagenome (GOLD analysis project Ga0209667, IMG submission 184682) | Marine microbial communities from expanding oxygen minimum zones in the Saanich Inlet - Saanich Inlet SI037_S3LV_125m_DNA (SPAdes)... | ecosystem: Environmental > Aquatic > Marine >... | reverse complement strand
ACTGCCGCTCGGCCGGTTGGAATTCCAGCATGCGATGGATTGTCTTGGCTTCGCGCCCGCTCGCCTCGCTCAGACGCTTGGACGCACGGCCCGTGGGCGAGCAAAGCGCGACCTTCTGTCCGCCTTCTTCCAAGAGGTGCAGAATTCGCCGAGTCACCGTCGTCTTGCCCGTGCCCGGCCCCCCCGTCAGCACCATGACCTTACTAGTCGCGACGAGGGCGACCGCTTGCTTTTGCGTCGGCGCCAATTCCAACCCGTCCTCTTCCTCCTCCCCGATCGGCAAGACCTCCGCAGCGTCTTGCATCAACCGCTTGAGCGACGAGGTCGTGCCGACCTCAGAACGGTGCAGCGGCGGCAGATAATAGTGCAGGTCCTCCGTCACCACCCCGTCATCAGCGCGCAAAGCCTCTAAGGCCGGCGGCAACAACTCGGCGCTGATTTCGAGAATCTCTTTAGCCCGTTCCATCATTTCGACCGCTGGCAGATAAACATGGCCATCATCAGCGGCTTGATCCAACAAATAGCGGATACCGGCCTGGACCCGCTCCGGCGCCTCGTGCCCCAAACCCAACTCCTGCGCGATACGATCGGCAATGCGAAAGCCAATACCGGAAATTTCCCGCTCGAGGCGATAGGGATTGCTACGGACCTTCTGGATGGATTCCTGACCGTATTGCTTGAATATTTTGACCGCATAACCCGTAGTGATCCCATGCGATTGCAGAAAAACCATCACATCCTTAATCTGTCGCTGATCTCCCCACGCTTCGGCGATAAGCTCAACCCGCTTCTTGCCCAATCTAGGCACTTCGGCGAGCCGCTGCGGATCGGCATCGATGATTTCCAGCGTCTCCGCACCAAAATGCGCGACAATGCGCTTGGCCGACACCGCGCCAACTCCCTTAATCAAACCCGATCCCAGATATTTCTGAATCCCCTCCAAGGTCGAGGGATAAACCGGCTTGTAATTTTCTACTTTAAATTGTTTGCCGTATTTGGGGTGATTCGCCCACTCGCCCTCCACCTCGACACTTTCCCCCTCCTGAATCGAGGCAATCGCGCCGACAATCGTAACCAAGTCCCGCTCACCCTCTACGGCCAAACGGGCAATAGTATAGCCGTTTTCCGGGTTGTGGTAGGTTACTCGCTCTATAGAGCCTTTATAAGACTGATTCATTGAATTATTTATTTATCGCCTACAGCAATTCGAAAACATGAAATAACAACGCCGGAATTGCGATTCCCAACACCATTCCAACACCGACCTGCGCCGGGGTATGCACCCGCAAATAGAGCCGTGCCCAAGCAATAGCCGGTAAGGCCAATAAAAAAGGGAGCGCCACTTCGCCTGCGGTTACCAACAATATGCAAGCGGTTGCGCCAACGCCAGCGGCATGAATACTGATTTTCCAATAGCGATTGATCAGCCAGACCAATAAGGTGCAAAAGACAAAGGTCCCGGCGGTGAGCAGTACCATCAGCCCTGCGCCTAACCAGTAGAGAATTGCCCATCCAACCGCATAACACAGCCCGCCTGACATTAAAAGGATTGCTCGTTCGTCGCGATCGTCCGGATAGACTTGGTCTAAATACCGCCAACGCACCAATATCAACAGCACTCCCCCCGGGAGCAGGGCAAAGATACCCATCGCCACAAACCCAATAAACCAATCATCGAACCAACCCTCAACCGCAAATACCAATAAAGCAAGTAAGGCCGGATTGAGCAGGTGAGAGAGCAGAAGCGCAATCTTTCCCATAGAGCTTCTTATTGATGTAATAGGTGAAAAAACATTGAATGCAGCAATTTACACCTTTTTTCTAAAGGTATGCGAGATAGAGGTCGATAGTATATTTAGAGATACCAAGTAATACTTTATTATTTTTAAATAAGCCAAATAGTATCATTTTAATTATTCGACCACTTTATGTTCATAAGTACTTAAAAAACAATAAACTATAGCCAATTACTGGACAAAAAGATGTCTTCCTCAAGCCGATCGACTTGTCCAGCCACTCGCCTTTCACCTTTCCCGGGCTGTAAGGCGGGGGATTTCTTAACCAAAGGAGGTCGTCTCAATTAAGTCCCGCCGAGGAGGGACGAAACAACAAAAACAAGCATAAGATAAATAATAATAACTACATAGAAATTATTCAAGGACGAACGGACAGGAAACAAGGAGGTTTCTAATGCCATTACGTATAAATAATAATATTGCGGCTATGAACTCGCGCAGGCGCCTCAATGCCAACAATCGGGACTTAAGCACCCGATTGGAACGCTTGTCTTCGGGGCTCCGCGTGAACAGGGCTTCAGATGATGCCGCAGGCCTCTCAGTACGAGAGGGCATGCGGGCTGAAATCAGTGGTTTGAAGATGAACGTGCTCAATGCCGAGCAAGGTTCAAACTTGCTACAGGTCGCGGAAGGTTCGCTCAACGAGATCAACGCGATGTTGATCCGGATGCGGGAACTGTCCGTGCAGTCATCTTCAAGCACGGTCAACGACCAGAACCGCGAGGCGATCCAAGCGGAGTACACCCAGCTCACCAACGAAATCGACCGGATTGCCCTGTCGACGACGTATAATGACCAGGTGCTGCTAACCGGCTACGGCAACAATGTAGATACCGCTTCGACGGCGCTGACCAACAGTAACACCACTGGTGTCACCAATCTCAAGATCTCGGGCGCATCGACGGGAACTTATAGCTTCATCGACGGTGGCACCGACGGCAATATCACCTTGGGCAACGGCACGGTGACGCAGACGATCCGCGTCGCCACCCTGCTCGACGGCAACGACGTGGCGACCGGTACCAGCGCGGTAGCCAATTTCGATCGCCTAGGCATCCAGGTGACACTGGCAGGCTCTGGTGTTTCCAATGCCACGGGTTCGTATACCGACGGCGACCTGAACGGCGGGCTGGATACCGAGACCATCGTCGTCAACAGCGGCACCGGCGGTTCGTTCCAGGTCGGTCCCGACGACGGTGTCAACAACCGCATTGAAGTGTCGATCGCCGATATGCGGGCGTCGGGCACATTGCTCAACCTAAACACGACGTCGGTCGCGACGATGACTTCGTCGCGTGCATCGATCACTACGATCGACGAGGCCATCTCCAAAGTCTCCGGCCAACGCGGTGACTTGGGTGCCTTTCAGAACCGTCTGGCGTTCACGATCTCCTTCACGGAAAACGAGATCGAGAACATCCAGAACAGTGAATCGTCGATCAGCGACGCAGATATTGCCGCAGAAGTCACGGCATTCACCCGCGCGCAGATCCTCTCGCAAGCCGCGACCTCCATGCTGGCCCAAGCCAACGTGGTACCGCAAACGGCGCTATCCCTGCTGCAGTAAGGGAAGTTCCACACTTAAAAAGGGGACGGGCTTTTGGCCCGTCCCCTTTTTATTTTTTCACCCATCTCTTGCCGCTGGCCTTACCTGGGTCAGGCGGCCCCTCCTCCCCCTCGAGCACGAAGCCGATAAAACGCTTCTGGCCCAAGGTCTTCAAATACTGGAGCAGGGAAACCTCGGCCTCCTTGCGATTGAGTTGGTATTTTTCACTGAGCAGTTCAATCATATCCCCCACCGAATTTCGGCCATTGCACATCTGCCAAACCTCAGTACCCACCTCATCAAGAGTGATCTTGCGCTCCTTGGGGATATAAAAAACCTTGGAGAGCAGTTTTACTTTCCAGGTCTCCTGGCGTTCAATAAAGACCTGTACTTCCCCGTTGTCATTATCTTCCCACCGCAGCGAATCATTGCGCGTCGGCCGCGACGCCAACATCGCGCCCCGACTCAGCTTCGGTCCTTTGTCCTGCGAAAAAATGGCCATCGACTACCTTGGTTACTAAGTCTGCCTCTGTACCCTTCTTGCGGTAGAGGTGTTCTACAATCGCGATCTTATCGGTGTTCGTATCATGCCAGACCCGAGCTAGCAGATACTGGCGCGGCCTGGGGTTGAGAAAAGGTAACGGGCGCAAAAGCTGCCGCCAACGACTGCGCGGACGTCCCTCGACCGCGAGTCCTGCGCCGCCGTGCACGTCGACGGCGGCGATATCGACCACCACGTCACGTAGCGTCTTCTTAAAAAATATCGGATACCAATTTTCAAGGGAAACCTCTTTGAGCAGAATTCGAGCCATGCTCAAGCGGTGCACCTTGAGGGTCTGCTTGTTACCGCCAGCGAAGTCGAGTTGGATATGGCCCGACTTGAGCGAGTGGCCCTCGAGCTTCAGGTCTGCCGGTGCCGAAAAGCGCAAACCGTAAATGCTCCAGACATAGGCATCTTCCCCTTCTTGGTCCACCAACGAGCGAAAAATAGCCTCCGCCTGCTCTTCCAAAGACTCGTCCCGCCTAGCCAGCACTCGCAATAAAACGACCCGGCCCTTCTCTAGGACGATCGCCAGATTATAGGCGCGGAAGTCCGCTTCCCAAGTGAAGACTTCGTATTCGCGGTCTCCGAGGAATTTCTTGTTTTTAAGGAAACGCGCCTGGCGCTGTACGGAAAAAGAAGCGCCGGCCTTATCGGCTTTTTTCTGCAAATTCGCCAAGTAGCGATCCACCAACTCGGTCAGGCGCAATGCCTCACCGCGCCCCTTGAGCCTACGCCACTCGATCTCCAAACGCACAATCTCGGCGTCGTCAAGGCGAGCATAGCCCTTCTCAAAATCGCCATCGACCCGCCCGAGGTTCCAATCCTCGGGCACTTCGAGTCGCAGGCCTTGCCAAACGAAATCTACGGTATTCTCCATATCAGAAGATCAATACCGAGACCGACTTCTGGATCAGAGCGACACCAACCGCCGCCATGCCCATCAGCGCCATACCGCAAGAAAAACCCACGGCCAGAATCGGGGAGAACTGCAGCCATTCTTTTCTGCCGTATTTATTCCAGAAGTAATAACGAGCCAGCAGCGCGCCGATAATCTCCGTGACCACGAAGTGCGGCAAGTGCGTCAACGAGCGTACAAAGCCAAAGATCAATAGGATAGGTAACCCCAAGATCGAGAGCAAAATAAAGCTCAATAGCCCAAAGCCGGCCCCGAAAGCAATCACTTCCGGTTTGATCGCCCGATAGAGCCAAGGTTCATCGGTCGAGTGCTGGATCCACGAACTGGTGAATAACGGATCGGTATCAACCTCGAAATAGAAGGACCATCCCGTAGGCATGGCCCGTCCGACCGTAACTTCCAGCGTCGGCCGGGGATTGCGTAGAATCGAGTCCATCGCTGGGCCAAGCGGCGTGATCTGTGGTAACCCCTGTCTTATTTCTTCATCACCCAATGGCACAACCCGCATAAAGCGATCGGAGGCGATGTCGGGTTCGTCCTGGTCGAAGTGAGAATAGAACACCTGCGTCGGCATCCAGGGGCCCACCTCGCCGCGCTTGCCACCGGAGTCCAGCCATTCGTCGCTAGCTAAACGCGTCCGCCAATACCACCACTCATTCTCGATCAGATTTGCCGGAGTCCATCTCGCCTTGTCATTGGCGACATCCAACTCGCTCTTCATCGTGCCGGTGATAAAGAGACACTGTTGATAGGCCCTCAGTCGCCAGATCAGTTGCGCATATGGGTAGGAAGCCGAAGGGATCGGTGCCAGTTTCCAGATATAGGAACCGTAGAGGAAACTGGTAAACAAAACGATCGGCACCATAAAAATCTCGGCGCGGATGATGCTGGTGAACTGAGTACCAGTCAATTCGATTTCGCGAAATTTCTGTGTCTGGGCGCCGTAGTTGCCTAGCGGAAACGGAATAAACCAGATATCTACGCCGCGATAACCCGAAAGAATAATCGTCGCTTCACGGACAAAGGGGATGTCTACCGTCTGCCCCACCATACCAACAAGACGCGCGTTCACAAAGGACTGGAAAGGCGTAAAGACAAAACCAAAGAAGATAAAAAACCAGATAAACTGTGAAATGCCCGGCAATAGCCAGGCGGCGATGCCGATCAAAGCCACCGTCGCCAGCGAGTAGAGTACCAATGCCAGCCAGATCGGAAAATCGCCTCGGCCCTCTGGCGTGGCGAAACTGCGTTCGACTCCGCCTTCCTTGCCGCCGTCTTTGGCATTGCGCACGCTCTGTACGACCTGGTAAACGCCGATGATGGCAATCGCAACAGTAGTACCAATACCGAAGCTCATCCAGAAATCGACATTATTTACGAAGAAGGTGTCGACGGTGCCCATGCCCTGGCGCCACAAGTTCAGATAGGGCTCCTCGCGCCAGGAAGGCGTCCAAGTATAGAGCACAGGATTGGCGATAGTGGCAACGACGACCCCTAGGAAAGTACCAACGACTCCCCAAAACGGCACAATCAGCCCAGTGAATATCGGTCCCAGATGGGCGGTAAAACCCAGTGGTGTAGCCGGGATGAAGTTACCTGTAACCTGGGTAAAATCGACAAAGGGAATAGGTATGAGCGTGATCGGCTCCGTCAGCATCGCACCAGTTATCGCCGGCAGAGCCACATAAATCGCGCCAAAGACCAGACCAATCATCGCACCGGCCGAAAAGACCCGCCAGCGCCACGTCTCCCCTCCCTGGGTCGTCTCCGCCAGAGCGGTGGCGCCTTGCGCGTTGACTGGAGCAAAGGGAAAGGGCAAGCGCTCGTAATCGGAACTGAGGCGAAAAAGCGCGTAGGACATGGTGAACCAGTTAACACGCCAGATGATCATGCCCAGTACTAATAGCACGATCGGCATCGCCCAGTCCGCATGCAGGAATGTGCGCGTAATAATGGCTTCGGAATCCGGCTGCGGGGCGACCCATGTCGGTATCAGTTTGGTGATACCGAACTGTTTTGCCGCCGGCGATTGCACCAAATACTGATTGTACAGCAGGCCTTCAAAGGCACCGGTCTCGGCGGCTATCAGCGAAGAAGCCACATAGAAGAGCACGTAGACTTCCTGGCGCTTCAAGGTCGAGAAAGAGCGTTTGGTGATCTCGGCGAAGAGGATAATCGTCACCCACTCAGCTGCCGCCCCCAACGAGCCACCGATCATCAGGCTCAAATACATATTACCCGGCACCATAATAAACGCGACGAAGAGCACGCCGAGAATGGCTTTGATCGTAAAGCCATCCTCAAACTTATCTGGGACCTGCATCAGGTCCCGATACTCTTCAATCTCCTGGTTCGGGTTTCGGTTTTTGCTTCCGAACACTCGCTATTTACCTCCGCTTGTCTTGTTGGGCCTCATGCTCATCCCGATACCTCGCTGCGCAACCCCTGCAATATTTCCGCGCCTTGCTCGCGATAATTGTCCTTGGCCTCCGCGTCGACGGTGCGCCAGATCAGAAACTGTTTTCGAATAACATTCATAAAACGCTGATTGACCCTACGCCACGAGGCATCTTCGCCGCTCAAACGTTTAATCTGTAGACCGACCGAGTAGATATTATGCTCATTTTCAGGCAGCGCGCGCACGGTTACGTGCTGACTGACGCCGAGATCAAAAGGGGCTAGCCAGATATTCATATCGATAAGATAGCCTTCGCCCTTTGGCATCTGTTCCCGACTGAGTTCGGCGCCGTCAGTATAGAAGGTCCCGATCGACTCCTCGCTATAGGAATCGAAATAGCCGATGAGAAATACGCTCAGGCCCAACACCTCATGCCCGCTGACGGTAAAGGGAAAGTCGAAATCCCACTGATCGCCGTCGGGCGGGGGCAGTTTCCATTTGCGGGTCACGTCCGGCACCGCCATCTGTGCGGCCTTCCGCGCAGGATAAATGGTAGAAAGCATAACCACAGCAATGACCAGCATGCAAGAGAGCACCGCAGCCACGGAGGAATAATTGAGTGTAAAACCGACCAAGAGATCCAACTCGATAAGCACTTTGGCCACCACTTGACCGCTGAGATAACCGGCCACCACCCCGAGCACCGAATAAACGCAGCTCTCGGCGATGAAGAGCCAAGATATATGGCCTGGCGCCAACCCCACTGAGGAATAGATCCCGATTTCACGAAAGCGCTCGTAAACACTGCCCATCATAGTATTGAGCACGATCAGCGAGGCGATTAACATCGGTATGAACAAGTTGCTCATACCGGAAAATGACATCAATCCCAACGAGGAATAGATCGAGACCTTTATGTATTCATCCCCCACCTCTTTGATACCGGCGAAGAGCGTTACGGCCAGGCGAGAAAGAAAGTCTTCGACCTCTGCGCGCACGTCGCTGCCTGGCGGGAAACGCACGGCCACCGATTGCAGCGGGTTGCCGCTGCCGACATTGCGCAAAGTATGATAGGGCACGATCAGCGTATTGGCCGGCTCGAGATGAACAAAGGGCTTGATAACGACCTTGGTATCCTCCAAGCCTTGTTTCTCGCGCTTCTCCTCCTCGGCGACTTCCTGCACTGCCTGCCCGCCGGTAACGGCGAAATCGGCCGGCGTCAAAATCTCGTCGTCGAGATCCTTGAGATCCTTCGCCCGCTTGGAGTCGAGCACGCCGATCACGGTGAATAAATCGCCGAAAACTCTGACCCTTGCCCGGCCGACATCGGCTAGGTCAATATTGAGGTGGCCCTCGGCAACCATTTCAATCGGAAGAATGCAGACTTTGTCCTCGCCCGGCTCAAACCAGCGCCCGGCGACCAACGCCTTGTCAAGACCGGTGACCTGCGTCTCTTCCGGGGCCAGCCCCAACACGCCCAACGCGTTATGCGCCCTGTCTCCGTACTTGATTTTGATATGGGCCTTGGACTTGTTGCTGTACCAACTGCGCGGTGCCACCGAAACGTCACCGCGGAAGTTGCTGCGAGCGTATTCAAGTACCGAATCCTCCATCGGATTCCAAGCTTTGCTGCGGATCAGGATCCCCTCGTAGAGTCCTTCATTGTCGCGGGTAATCTGATTAAAACGCATGTCGGTGCGAATCGAAGTGAAGGAAAGCACCGTGAAGGTCAACAGCAACAAGGTCATGAAGGTCAACAGCGTCCGGGTCTTGCGGCGCTTCATATTGGAAATGCCCAACTGAAAAGCCGTCAGCGAGGCCGAGGAACGGCTGACATCAGTATCGTGAATTACGGCCACCTCAGTGCGCAACTTTTTCATCTGCTCGTTGAAACGACCGGAGATAATCGACATGACCAGCAACGCCAGTGCGATAATCACGAAGGCCAGCAAAATCACAAAGGGATTGGAGAGTTGAAAGGCGGGGTGCACCAACCATAACACGCCCCAGATTACCATGAACACCCCAACAAAACCGATGATCTGGTTCTTGATCGTAACCGCAGAGAAAAGCAGTCGCTCGGTGAAAAAGGCGCAGGGAATCACCAAAGCCATAAAAAATATAATGCCCTGTACCACATCGTTCTGAGTTGATTTAACGTCCGGGTAAGCGCGCGATTCGAGCCCGAAGGCGGCGCGCGTATGACGGACAAAATCCCCCCAGCGCAACTCGGCACTCGCTACTTCGGCCAGATCCAGCTCGTCCTTGGCACGATAGTGCAAGTCGTTGAGACGCTGATTCTCGATGGAAAAGCTCTTGAGCTCCCGCATCCGCGACTCGTCGAGGTTCCACATATCATTGGCCGCGAGAAAGGTCGTGCGGGCGAACGAGGTATTCCGTGTAATGCTATACCCATCGCCATCGACCTTGTCCTTATCGGTAACATTGGTGGCGTTGAGCAATAACGAGCGAAAACCCAACAGACCCGCTCCGAAACCCATTTTAATGCGTGAACCGGGCCGGGCGAAGAGCACGCCTACCGGTTCGTTCTGCGCTGAAGGCCCCTCGCCGATAGTGTAGCCGTATTCCACCGGGGCGCCATTGGTCTCATCGAAGACCTGCACATTGGACAACTTGGTCAGGTAACGCGGGTCGACAATATCGTAAAAGTTATACGCTTCACAGGGAAAGAGGATCACCATCCACTCCTTGTCGCGCCAGTCCATCGCGACTTTCATCGGATAGGCCTCGTCGCCCTGCACGCCGCGATCGGGAGCATAGGTAATACGACCGGTGATCGGGTCCATATAATAGCCCTCGATCTGGACATTATTGACCCGCACCCGATTGACAAAGAAGCTGCCCTTCTCGTCGACGATCTCGTAGTATTCCCCGCGCACGCCCTTATACGACTTCTTTTTGCCATTGCGCACCACCGCGACCGCATCGGCTCGAGGCAGGTCGGGAACGATACTGCGGCGGGGAAAGACCATCGTCTGCCCCCTTAGTGAACGCAGGTTATCGCGCAGGCGCATCTTGAAGTCGGGAAAGAGTTCGGGATCCTCAAAGGCCATGTGGAACATACCCGCCAACACCCGAATCTGCTTGGCGAGGTTGTCGTAATTAACCTTATCAGATCGGTCGAGAGGCGTGTCGACAAGGAAACGCGCGTCGTTGACGGTGACAAAGGCCAGTGCCGGCGTGCCCGTAGCTAGGACCAACTCGCTGTTGACCGATATTTCACCGGGTACGAAGGTCTGCCAACTCATACCCCCTTCAGGGCTGATGCCGTTGACGAGAACGTCGCGGCGCAGATAACCCAACTCGCGACTGATCTTGCGCGCATAGGTCATAAAGTTCTTGCCGAAGGGCGCAAAGTAGCGCTTGTAGTAAAAACTGCTATTGCTGTTCCAGATGCCTAACTCATCGGTCTGCGACGAAAGGTCGAGGCTAATGAAAAGCTTGACGGCAAGCGAATCGACCTTCGGATCGACCCAATCCTTATACAAGGCCAGTCGCAAGTCTTCGTCGTCGCGTAACTCCTCTATGAGTTCACCCCGGTTGGCAAAACGCTGGTCGGCGAATACCAACTGACCGCTTTCCTTGCGCAGTAGCCCCTCGGCGAGGGCGGCATCGGCGATGCGGACGACCAGCGTAGTATCCCCCTCGACTATGTTGCGGACCAGGGCCTCTTTACCGGTAAATTCATCTTCGCCGACCGCGTAGCTGACCCCGTCCTTCTGGATCAGATCGCGGGCGAGCGCCGCTTCGACCACCCTGCGCACGAGCATGTGGTCTACAAAGGGATCTTCCTTACGCAAATAACGCTGAATAAAATCGTCGACACCGCGCATACCCAAATGATGGGCGGATGTTGCCAGGAATACGACCGTCCGCGCCGGCGGATGTTCGCGAAAATAGCGCGCCAACTCGAATAAGGCCGTAATACTGGAAGCCTGCTCCGCACCTGGTGCAAGAGCCGGCACAACCGACATCGCGTCGTAATAGCCCTCCAGGACGATCACGTCCTCTTTCATCAGTGGATCGTAACCGGGAATCGAACCGAGGATATTCCAAGCGGGGCGCCGTTCCCAATCCATGCGGTATTCGAGATGGACCGCGAGTTCACCAGCCGCCACCAGCCCGTCGCGCAGGAGCTCCCCATCGAGGCGACTAACCCAAAACCTGGGCATATCGAGCGGCATGCTGAGGAATTTCTTTTCACCTTCGAGATATACGGTGGAGTCTGGTTCGATAAACACGATGGCCGCGGCGCCGAGATAAGAGGCATTGAGCCAGGCATCACCCGAATTGAAGTCCATCAGGACCACGGCGCCATCAACGACTTTGCCGTCCATATCCGAGTACTCGCCCGTCCCCCCGTCGATCAGCCGGCCGGTCATTCCGCCATCGGGCAATGTCGAAGTCTTGACCAAATTGGGCCACAGACCGTGCAGTTCTAGTTGTTCGCCGCTTGTTTCTATACGCAGAAACCCGCCCTTGTCCATTGGGATCGAGACATCGTACTCGTGCACGGTAATATCGTCGAGACCAACCGCGTTAAAGCGCTCCTGCACGTATTTCGCCGCCTGGTCGGCTCCGGGATAGCCCGCGACCCTGGAGCCCAAATTGGCAAAATAGTCCATGGTCTGTTGCACTCGCCCGACCGGAGCCGTCTGCGCCAATTCCTCAAAGTCCACAGCGGCGCTGGCCGGCGCCGTTCCAGCCAGCACTAACGCCAGCACCGTCCATATAGCCAACATCGGCATAAGAGCGCCTTTCTCAGATCCAGAATACCACATTGTCGGTCATACCCATGAAAAAGTCGATGATCAACCAGATTCCCGCGATGGAAAACTGGCCGAGAATCAGCCCCAAAAAAATGGTCGGGGCCGGCGAAAAAGCCCGGGGCCGCCGTATTTTATCGCCAATAACTTAATCAGCCAAACCAAAAAAATACTAAACCACAATTGATCCATAAGCCACACCGCGCCAATCGGATAACCGATGGGGTGCAAAGGCCACCACAGCAGCGTATGACGCGCCAATACGAGCAAGGCCATGATCCCGCCACCTATGAAAGTGTGGACCCAGCCGCTAATATTCGGCACGGTCGGCGCGTTCAGCTTGGTGGTAATATAATCAAAAGGCGCACGAGTTCCACCACCAAAGAACCAACCATTGAGATTTATGCCCCCATATTCGTAAGCCAAGTGCAGAATCATGGCGACGGAACCGAGCAAACTGATAAAGATCGCCAATAGCATACACCAAAAAAGCGGACGCAAACGCTGCCCTAACTCTTCTCCGAGCTTGAGCCCGTGGGCACACGAGGCCATGACAAAAGTACGGATGTCGGCTGCCCACACGTAGGTATAGGCCATGCCCACCAACCCCGCGGGGCCAATAACCGTGGAACCGACCGCCGAAACCAGGACAAACGATGAAATCATGGGCCCCACCGCCGCCGCCACACCGCCCTCTACCACTACTCGGGTCAAACCGACGAAGATAAGAAGCGCCATTAGCAATGGTAAAAAATGCCGCCCACA
>Ga0209667_1002305_pt1 | contig 12754 bp, 16 predicted proteins | sample SaaInlV_165m_DNA_2_FD_184682 | JGI IMG/M metagenome (GOLD analysis project Ga0209667, IMG submission 184682) | Marine microbial communities from expanding oxygen minimum zones in the Saanich Inlet - Saanich Inlet SI037_S3LV_125m_DNA (SPAdes)... | ecosystem: Environmental > Aquatic > Marine >... | reverse complement strand
CTGGTAACGTCTGGTGCAGGTTTCAACGGTCACCAATACGGAATGAACTCAGGAAATGGTCTATCTGGTAACGTCTGAAACAGGAGTCGTCTAATTTGCAAGCAGGAGGTAGAGGGTTCGAGTCCCTCAAGCTCCACCAAAATGGAGCGCAGTGTTTGATTGTGACGATTATTAATTATTCTATGTAACGTCTGTACCGTATGGTAATGCTCAGCTACTAGCCAGTACTCACTGAAAGGGATTAACTCATGTATGGAACTATATTTAACTTGAAAGTTAAACCTGGTCATGAACAAGATTTATTAGAAATTATGGACGGAAACGCTCCGGCAGGAGGGGTCGCATGGTTTTTAATGAAACCCGACGATGATAATGCGGATTTGATTGGTGTCGTTGTGTTTGAAAGCAAAGAAGCACATATAGCTAACGCAAACAGCCCTGAACAAAATGAATCCTTCGCTAAATTAATGGAGCATCTTGATTCGGAACCAACTTGGACAGATGGAGAATACATCCAGGGTGTGATGCTTTAAATAGCTGAATAGCTGCCCATTGGACAAAATCCTTGGTCGCTCAATTTAGAGGAACGTGTAGATGTTGCCTTTGATCTTCAGGAAGCTGAAGTTAGCCAGTTCCTTCTTCGCCCTGATAACAGTGGTTCTATGAACACCGACAGCATCGGCAAGGTTGGAGTCGCTTAGCTTGAACCGATCTCGACCGCTAGCTTTTGAAACTATCATCAAGAAAATCGCCTGAGTTGCTATCTTCATATCTGTGCCTTGAGCGTATCTAAGGGCTTGTAGTTGTTGCTCATCTACTGGCTTCTTTCCTTCTCGGTCATGCTTGCGCCTGTAAATAAGGAACTGGACTCAGTGAACTTTCTTTTCAGCTTGATGACGTTAGCTTCATGCCAATCTGGCCGTTTCTTATTTCGCGAGTTGGTTTGCTTGCTCAAGTAAAAGCCTTCGACCTGCTTGGATCGTTGTGCAGCCCGATCGTAAGTCCAATGTTCAGCTCCTCTGATGTAAAAAGACTAGCTCTGAAACAAGAGGCATGAGTTCTGCCAGAACCACGTTGATTCGCACAATCAGTTTCCCGCGTCATAATTGCATCTGGCGAATCTAATCCGGCGTATAAGTAAGCAACTGAATCCCGCTAAAGAACCCAGTGAAGGGCATCGACACGGGCTAAACAGGAAGTAATTATGTTCGAAATTATCAACCAGTACTCCGCAGTCATCGTCATTCCCGGTTTTCTCGTGGCGATGTTCGCATTGCTGCCCATCAGAAGCTGGCGTAAACGCATCCCGCTCTATTCCGGGGTAGCAATCGCTGGGATCGCAGCGATGCTCATCCTACAACCCGGAGACAGTACTGTAGTGAGTGAGTCGGAGGCCCGGAGCGTAATCGCTTCAGGTAGTCCGGTTTTCGTGGAGTTCTTCTCAAATACCTGAACCGCCTGCCTGGCGTCCGAGCCGATCGTCCGTGCACTTGAGGGCGAAGCCGGCGGCGATGTTCAGTTTCTCAAGCTGAACGTTCAGGATGCCATTGCGAACCAGTTGGTTCGCGAATACCGGGCTTATCTGACGCCAACGTTTCTGGTGATCGGGCGTGACGGTGAGGTGATATGGCGACAGGGGGGCGAGCTCCTCAAAAAAGGGGAGGCTCTCGAAGCCTTGAATGGTGCGTAGGTCAGGCATCTGTCGATACCGGCAAGCACGATTATTCATATAGATGGTGGGTCTCAGGGTGTTGAAAGCCAGATTTGTCTGGTTGTAATTACTACTCTTCAAACTTCGCGAGAAATTGTTTTACTTCTTTTCTGGAGCGTAACCTGACAAATTGGATGCCTGAATATTCTGATTTTTCCGATACTACTGAATAGCGTTTTCGGTTCTTGTGAAAATGCTTTATTACCCACCAAATCATGGAGTTCCGGGTGAAAAGATGCCTTGATATGGATTCTTTGTTACCAGCCCACAATTCCTCTTGTTTGAATCCTCTTAACAAGCTTCTGACAATTATTCTCCAGAGTACGAGATGAAATGGTAAATCTAGGAAGATTATCGTTTGCGCCCGTTTCCATAAATATTCTTGAGTCCTCGAGTAATTACCGTCCAAGATCCATCTATCAGTAGAAACGACCTCGTTTACCTTTTGAAAAAACTCATCATCGGTTGATTCAGTCCAGTTGGGCTTCCAGAACAACGCATCTAATTCTATATATGGGCAATCCAGTTTTTGGGCCAACTGTTTGGAAAAAGTGGATTTACCACTACCACTTGTCCCAATCACGTTTATTCTCATTCAAACTCCAAGATAGGGTCTCTGATATTAGATGCATGTTGAGGTTATCAGGGTGCTGAATTAAGTTTGTTGGAGCAACCGAGAAATAACTACGTATGCAAAAGCGTTGGATTAGTTACCGCTGATCAAGTTAAGTGGCCAAAAACAAAGAAAACAGATTGACAGACTTTTTCAGATTACGCATACTCCAGCCACTATAGATCGCGCGACACTACAGGCAAGAGACCATCCAAATAGGGATATTACGTATTGATTATGCGAAAGTTGAGCACATCGTATGTTGCTGCATTCATCGCCACAATCATCACACTGTTCATAGTTGGCGCCTGTTCTCAACAGCCCGCACCAGACCCTTCTATAGAGAGAGTCTTAACCCCAACCTCCACGTTAGGCGACAGCGGAGATGAGCTAAATAGCAACGAGGTAGTTGATCAAACCTCCCGGAACAACTCGAATCAGGGAGATGCTCAGACTACCAACACACCTGATCCAACTGCGACCGCGACGCAAAAAGATAATCAGGACATCAAAACCTTTGATCAGACTCCGACTCCGACCGTGACGCAGGCATACATCGAAACCATTATCGACGGCATTCTAGCCGAACTCATTAACGACGCCATGATGAACTTGCGTGACCTTGAGGAGGAATTGAGTGCAGATACAGCGCTCTTAGCTGACGACGAGCAAGCCCTGACCGGGGTAGGAGAGTAATTTCGTGACATCACTTAACCGGCGAGTATTACGGCTGTCTGTGACATTGGTTGCAATCAGTTTCTTAGCGTGGCTTAACGTTGCTACCCCCAAACTCCTTATAGCCCAAACCCCCGAGCCAAAGGGAATCTGTGCGAAGCTCTCGAGTATGACGTCGAATACTGAACTGAGTATGCAAAACCGTCTCAACAAAATCGAAGGGAAACGCACCGCACAGGATCAAAAGCGATCGGAGAGACAAACGCACAAAGTGAATGAACGTGCCGAGAAGAAAATCGCCGGAGAAGCCAAGCTAACCGCCAAAGCTGAAGCCCTATACGCCATCGCTGCAACGGACGTTCAAACGGCCGCAGTTGCCACTTTCGTTACCGAGGTCGAGGCAGCAGTAACGGCCCGCGTTACCGCAGTCAACACTGCCATCGCTATTTGGCACAATGAAGGAGACCGGGTCAGGGAATCGCGCATAGCGTTGTCTGATAGCCTAATTGCTACCCAAACTACAGCCATCTGGAGCATCTACGCGGATTCGGAGGTCAGTTGCAAAGAGGGTATCGTTTCTAAAATTGTTGGGCCCACGCACAAAGCCGCAATCGCCGCATCAAAAGACCAACTTAATGCCGATATCGCAGCCTTTCCCCCGATGGAGGACGTGATGGCGCCCTTCAAGGTCAGCTTAAATTCGGCCACAGATGATGCTCGCAAGAGCTTCACCGACGCCCTCCAATCCGCCACCAACACTCTAGCGACAGCCTTAGGCGTCGAAGCTTCGGATGCTGAATCCATGGCCGCAGTAACAGAGAGTTAGACTTTTCACCCGCTTGGTACAAACGTATCGTATAAGGAGGGGGGCGCGAGTTCGAACCTCGTCTTCCGCTCCATAGTGAACCAAACTTAGAAGCCCTTGCAGAAATGCAGGGGCTTCTAAGTTAGTTACTCCAATAGCACCGAATAAATAGCTTATTCGGTCGTCTGTCGTACCTGCAGGGAACACCCACCGCCGATACCGGCAAGCACCCATTGTTCATGTAGATGGCGGAGGTCAGACTGCTGAGAGTTACAGGTTCGCTAGCTTTGCGAAGTTGAAGGCCGCTTGGGCGGTGTCATCTTCTGTTGGTTGGTCGATGGATAGGACGAGGTAGTCGAGACCGGCGTCCTGGTATTGATCGAGGTCGTCTCGGATCTGCTGGGGGCTGCCGGTGAGAGTCTTTCGCTGGCCGGCTTCGTCCAAGACTTCTCGGTTCAGGACGAGGGTTGATCGGAGGGTTATTGCTACTTCCGAAGGGAGGCGGCCTTCCGTTTCGCACAGTATGCCAATGGCATCCCTGGTGCTAGAGACTTCGGACGGAGATTGCCCTATTCCGTGCCAGGCATCGCCGTGGCGCACTGCTCGTCGTATGGCCGCTTTTGAGTTGCCGCCTATCCATATGGGTGGGTACGGCGTCTGCAACGGCCGAGGGAAGAATGTCATGCCCGCGGTGCTTGTTATCGAGCCCTCGTATTCCTGACCCTGGCAGAGGGCTATGAAGGCGCTAATGTGCTCATCGGTGATGCTGCCTCGCTCATCGAAATCTGCGTTCATCATGGCGAACTCTTCTGGCATCCAACCGGTTCCGAATCCGGCGATGAGTCGCCCACCAGAGAGGACGTCCAGAGTCGTGAGCATCTTGGCGTTGAGCACCGGATGCCTGAACGGCAGAATCAACACGCTCATTCCGACTTTGACGCGTGTTGTGGCGCCTGCGATGTAGCTGAGCGTGGTTATAGCTTCCAGAACGTTTTGCGTTGAGGGATCTGCTTTGCCGAGCCCGAACTCGTCTGGGTATCTGGCGGCGAGATCTTTCGGATAAACCGTACGATCGCTGATCCACACAGAGTCGAATCCTACGTCTTCTGCTGTTTGAGTCATTCGTCGGACGTAGTCTGCTTGCGACTGGGGAGTTGTGGCGGGCGTGACGGATGTTGTTGCGGCGATTCCATATTTCATGCGCAAAGGATGCCACATGTGGTGCGGGCGTGTGATGCCGTAGAGGTGGTTCTGGGTGTCCTGCGTGACCAGAACGCCAGCAACAGGGAACGTATGGAGACTGCCCTTGGTTAGCTGACTGGGGCTTTGGTAAACCTATGGTAGATAATGCCTTAGAACCTCCATAAGACAGATGGTTCACTATCGACATAGGAGACCCACCAGCCAGGCCGTCCTAGTTACAGCAACGGACGTAGACAGCGATGGCATATCGCTCGAAGACACGTCTGGTTTGTCCACATCACTACCTGTATTTCGCGAGGGCGAAACATTCACCACCAAGTCATTTACCGAAGCTGGTTGGAAACAAAATAAAGAGTGCGACACTTTAACTATTCCAGAATCGCCAGAGATTTGGTACGGATTTTTTCAACCAGAAAAATATCGAGCTAAGACTCTATGAATCACACGAGTCGGCTATGAAACATGGAGCTCCACTAGCCGAGAAGATCGTAAAAAAAGACTCAGGTGCAAGGATAGGAGGTGTCAATACAGTCAGAACTGGGTATGGTGCCTACGCTGTGGCAGGAAACGTCGTAATGATGTGCGAGCTAGAGTTGTCATCATGTGAAAACCTGATCAACGCCCTCGAATCCAATTGATGCGTCTTTTATGATTTAGTCATCAAGATCAGCGACCATGACGCAAGAGTCAACCCGATCAACAATATGCTCAGAGATTGAGGCTGGTTGACTCTAAAGAGTTAACGCAATATCACCTGAACCAGTTAGAGAATGTGGCACAACACCACTCATCGACGGATATCTTCTGCAATGTAATCGGCTGCGAGATTACCACTGCGAACTGCGGATTCCATGGTCGATGGCCAGCCGGTATCAGTCCAGTCGCCGGCGAGGTAGAAGCCTGGGAGGGGTGTTCGCTGAGAGAGACGTTGTTTGCGGGAATTAGGGGCAACCTGGAATGTGGCTTCTAGCATTTTAACGACGGCAAATTTTTCAACATTGGCGTCTTTCGCTGCTGGAAAGGTATTTGTCATCTCTTCGGTGAAGATTTCGCGTAGCTGCTTTTTAGATTTATCTTGCCATTTCCATGCGCCACTTAAAGAGATGACGATGTGTTGACCTTTTTCGTTTAGAGATTTTAGATCTGTGTCGTTGAAAACCCACTGGAGGGGGGAATCGATAGTAGCTACGAACTTATCGGTCATTACCGGTCGGTCGTACCAGATGTGGATTGCGACGATTGGCGCGGTTCGGACTGATTCGGCTGGTGTGAAGAAATCTTCTTTTACCCTTGATCCACTAGGAAGGAGCGGGGTCATTGCGGATGCGGGAACTGCAGATACGACTGCTTCACCTTCTATAAGTTGGTCTTTGGAGGTACGAATGCCTGAGATTCTTCCCTTAGTGATTTCGAGGGATTGCACGTTGATTCCTGTACGAATTTCACCTCCGTGACCTTCTATGAACTTTTTGGCGTTTTCGCCAACGAGGGTCGATAGCCCAAATAACGGGATACCCATTGCGGGATTATTGGCAGCCCCGAGCAGAGCCACTTTGAATAATTCGATTCCGGTGTGGGCACTAACGGATTCGATGTTGTCGTTTAGTGACGGGAGGATGATTAGATTCCAAAAGTTTTGAATCGTCTCGTTGGTTTGGGCGTGATCCCGAAGCCAATCATCGAATGAGAATCGATCATGTGTAGAGGTCGGCCCAAGGCGTGCCGTCTTGATGCTGAGGAGTGCCCAAAGAATCCTGAACTTTCCGATGAACCCGACGTGTTTGTATCCGAACAGTGCAGAAAGGTTTGCTAACGGCCCGGGAAGTTTTCTGGCTTTTAGCCATCCGACTTTACCGTGTTTCAATACGGGAAATCCGATTCGTTTTTCTAGTCGAACTTGGTTGGATGCTCCAATGACGGAAATGTATTGCTGGAAGTGGTCGCAGGCGCCGATGAATACATGCTGGCCGTTGTCGATCTCAGTGCCGGTATCACGATCGGTGAACGAGTATGCTCGGCCGCCTAGAAACGGTCGTTTCTCAAGCACGATTGGCTTGATGCCGATCTGAATCAGGCGTACTGCGGTTGCGAGTCCTGCGATTCCACCACCAATGATGAGTACTGTGTGATTTGGTAGCGTTTGCATTGGCTAAACGAACCTGATTCCACGACTACGTAACCAAATGACGGACATCAGTTTGAATTTCTGGAATATGCTGAGGCTGGCTCGGTGATTTAGCGTGTCATAGCCGTTTTTCTCGATTTGATCAAGAAGTTTTTCGTATACATGGGTCATGGTCTTTGGGCACTGCCGAGATTGCTCGTCGAGAAGAGGGAATAACCGGACGCCTGATTCGAGATATTTTCTTGCACGAGCGACTTGGAATTTCATGAATCGAATGAATTCGGGGGAGACTCGTTTGCTTCGCAGATCATCGACTGTTACGCCGTATTCAGCAAGTTCTTCAGCGGGCAAATATACACGGTCGATGTCAAGATCTTCGATGATGTCGCGAAGGATGTTCGTTAGCTGGAGTGCGATTCCCAAGTCGATGGCGTAATCGACTGCTTTTGGGTCGTCATATCCGAAGACTTCGATTAGGGCTAATCCTGTCGCACTTGCTACTCGTTTGCAGTACTTGACAAGATCGTCCCATGTCTCATAGGTCGTGCCGTCTAGGTCCATTCGGCAGCCTTCAACCACATCCAAAAGATGCTGTTGATCTATCGGATATTTGTGGAGTGTGTCGCCGAGTGCTCGCCATAGTTCAGTTGATGCTTCAGTGATTTTCAGTGCATCGCCATTGGTCGAATAATCGCCTGCGTAGGCGGATGCAAGGTGCGTTTGTAGTGAGTCGAGTGCCTCGCCGGTGCGGTCACCATAGTCACCGTCGTCGACGATGTCGTCAGCGAGTCGGCAGAACGAGTAGCCGGCGTATACGGCGTGCCGCTTTTCGTTCGGTAGGGTGATGAAGGCGTAGTAGAAATTCGAGGATGCCGCTTTAGTAGATGCCGCAACGGCTTCATACGCATCGACGATTTGCTGGTCGGTGGCTGGGGTAGTGGGTTCAGGCATCTTGCTTCGCATTGCTTGCAGTATGCCTTGTTGCCGACTTGAAGGCACTCTTTGGGATGATGCTGATTCCGAGCTTTGAACGCAGCCATGTGGACGCGAAAATCTTTGCTTTGCCAAGTTTTGATATTCGAGGGCGTGAGGCGAGTACGTTGTAGTTTTGACGTTCGATGGCTTTCAGGATTTCAAGTCCACCGCGAGAGAACAGCGCGAAATCGGAACGTATAGTGCTATCGATATGATCGGCTAGTGAGTAGCCATCGACGAAGAGTTGGCGCGCTCGGTCAACTTCGAACTTCATTAGGTTTCGGAAGTTGTTGTCGAACTGCCGGTTGGTGATCTGCTGTTCGGATACGCCGAATTGTTCGATATCTTCCAAGGGGACGTAGATTCGACCAATTTCGATATCGACGCTTATGTCTTGCCAAAAATTTGCTAGTTGTAACCCGGTACAGGTTTTGTTGGCAAGCTCGTGAAGCTTTGGGTCACGGATACCGCTGAGGAAAAGTACAAGATGTCCGACGGGGTTTGCAGAGTATGTGCAGTATTCCAAAAGGTCTTCGTACGTCTGGTGCTTTGTAATCGTCTGATCGCGTCGATTCGCTTCGATTAGCCGCTTGAACGGTTCTGCTGGAATGTCGAATACCCGGATAGTTTCAGTAAGAGCTACAAAGTACGGGTGTTTTGGCTGTGATGAGGGCGTTATCGCATAGCAAGCGTCGAGTTCGCTTTCCCATTGGTTAAGTAATGCAAATTTATCGCCATCGGCTTCGTCACCAAGATCATCTACACCACGAGAAAAGGCGTAGATCGAGTAGAAATGCTTACGAAGGTGCTTCGGTAGAAGGCGTGATCCGACGCTGAAATTCTCGTAGTGAGTCTTTGCTAGGTTTTCACAGGAGGCGAAGGTGGCTGCGAGGTAGTCGGGCGAGTCGGGCCCGACTTCCATGTGTGGAACCGGAAGCTCAACAGCCGATGTAGCTGACTGAGTCATAGGCGAATGTCTTGACACCGAAGAAGTATCGACGTGAAGCTTAGAGGCCCATTACCTGAACGGCTACTTGCCGAGGTTTTGGTTCATCAAGTTCGACGAGGAATACACGTTGGAATTCTCCGAGTAGCGGGTTTCCATCAATGATTGGAACGATTTCCGACGTGCCAAGGATCATGTGCTGGCAGTGGGCGTGGCCGTTAGGGCATTCGTTGGGTCGCATGCTTACGGTACGAAGTTCGAAATCGTTGTGACCGTAATAAGCGTCTTTTGGTGCGCTTCTCTCAAGGAAGTGCTCCATATCTCGCAAAAGCAGTGGCTCATTCTCGTTGATCATTACTGAGAACGTGGTGTGGGTACTGAATATCGATACCTGACCATTTTTCACACCAGACTCAGAAACGAGTTGGCGAACGGTGTCGGTAAAGTCGATTAGCTCGGGAGCGTCGGTCGATTCGACTTCGACGATCTTGCTAAATACCTTGTATTCGGTGCCAGTGATAAGACCACCGGGCGAGGTGCCATTCAACACGCTTATTCGCCCTGCTTCAATAGCAGTCAACGCACGTGTCTTGTCCGAATGCAAACTTATTCCCCCTCGGGCAAAAAAACTTAGTGAAGCAGCCATCAAACAGCCCCACCGAGGATACGCGTTCCAAAACCGTCGATCTCTGTTACTACGGATACGTGGAGACTGTAGCTACGGTTCCAACCATATTACTTCAACCAATGCTCATAAGCATCTACTGATTATATGGGTAAGTGCGGTATTTTTCACCGATATATGTTGCTTAAATTAGCACCATAATCACTAATTTAGTATATCGATTCACCGGAGTTGCCCCGCAATATTACGATTAGTTTTCGGTCGTAAATCGTGTTTTTTCGATATTTAGCGGTGCAAATATCCTCAATCGAAGAATTCGATTATTCGGGTGTCTCTGGTTGTTCAACTTTGGTTAGAGCTGTGTGAGCTTGCGTGAATGCGGTCATAAAAGTGGCTAGCGAGGCGCTAGCGCGGGTCGAGGATCTGCGAAGGCGCATCAGTGCTGGTATATTCTGAGGAGTGTTGAACACATGCTTGATGTACGCGGTCATTCCACGTTCGTTTGGTCCTGAACCTAGCCTGTCGACTACTGAAGGCGAGTCGGAATCGCGATCATCTAGCACGCTTGCTACTACTGCCCAAGGAATGCCGGCAGCACTTGACGTTGCAGCAATTGTTTGCGCTGAAGTAACGGCAGCAGTGCTGTTCAACGCTTCACCGAGCCATTTTTTTGCTCCTGATGTAGTAGCTACCTTTGAGATGGTCACTATTGTGCCGTGATGGAAATCTAGTCCAGATATTTCAACAGCGGTTCTGGCAGCAAGTAGCATCGTTCTATCTGGTTTTATCGAGTTGGTGTCGTCGACAATGGACCATTCGAATGGGGAGCCGGGAAGATCGAGAACTCTGGCTGCGATTACGATATCGCCTGATCGGGCGTAGTTCTTCGTTGCCCCACAGAATCCAAACGAGATGATCGCTTCGGGAGAAAATTCTTCAATTGCCCACTTAGTGGCCCGTGCGGATCTATCGGCCCCAGAGCCTGAGAGGACTATTGCAGGGAGTTCTTCTGATTCAGAGCGGTATGCGACGAAGTCTTCAGGTGCTTCGATTGCTGTGTATTCGCCAGATCGTATGATTCCGGCTGCTTCACGACGTAGAGATCCGATGGCGACGATCATAAGAGATTCGAAAATTGTCCGAGCTGTTGGCAGTAAGTTGGGCTGGCGCTAGGATTCCCGTATTAAAAGGAATTCCCCAAGTTCAGTGAATTCGTCGGCTGTGGTTCCAGATAGTTCGAGTGACTCTATCATCCGTTGGCAGTCGAGCCATCTATCTTCCGCCATCGATTGGCAGTAGTCCTGAGTGCCTAGGTTTTCCATTTCTTCGAGCACTATGTGAACATCTTTTTGTTCAAGTTCGCCCTCGGTCCGGAAAATTTGTTTTAGCCGTTCGCCTGTGGCGCCGGTTGATGCGCTAAGTGCGTGAACGGCGGGGAGCGCTTTCTTTTTTCGCTTGATATCGGCGCCGACTGGTTTGCCGGTTTCTACTCCGCCCCAGACACCCAAGACATCGTCACGAATCTGGAATATTCGACCGAGATCGTAACCAACGGCTTTGAGCGCCATCGCTTTATCCCGATCGGGTCCTGAATATGAAGCGACGAGACTGCCCAGATATATAGATGCTTCGATTAATGCGCCGGTTTTGCGTTCGATCATGTCGAGGTATTGCTCGACACTGACCGATTCTTCAGACTCAAACGATATATCTAGATACTGACCTTCCATCATTTTTAAGTAATGGCTGGTTAGCACTGCTTCGGCTTCGAGGGCTACTGCGTCGTCAACACCAGCGGCTCGTAGTTTCCAGGCTGCGGCATCGGCAATTTTCAACATTGCGTTGCCTGAGACGATCGCTGCAGGCTCGCCCCACACTGCCCAGACGGTTGGGCGGTGATGGCGCACGCGGTCCATATCTTCAAGATCATCGTGGATCAGTGAGAAGTTGTGCACGTACTCAAGGGCTACTGCTATTGGTGTTGCACGGTTAAGGTCTCCACCTACTGCGTCGGCTGCGAGCAGTGCCAGCGTTGGGCGCATGCGTTTACCGCCGGATGAGTTGGAGTCAGATCCGTCGATTTCTTGCCATCCCATGTAGTAACGATGGATGTCGTAGATGTCTGGCTCGAGCCCCACGAGTTCGGCGCGTAAAGCTTGGTCAATTCGCGATTGGTAGCGCGAGAAAAATGCCGGTAGGGACGGGGGGATTTTCTCTGAAGTTGGAGATTGACCCGAGCTTGAGTTCGTTTCGAATGGAGGTGAGTTCAAGAAATGTTCACACAGTGCAGATTTATCGAGGTGTTTAGGTTATCGCTTCACGGAGTACGTGGCGAGTGGCGGTTGGGTATGTTGCTTCGATATTCCTTTAACGAAAAAAAGCCGTCATAACGATTTCAGGCAGCTCTTTTCACGTTCGGTCCTTCAGAGGAAGGACGTTCATCGATTCGAGACGTTGTTACGCTGCCGAGGAATCGGCTGAATAGATTATCGAAATTGCGGACGCTGCCAAAAGATTGTCGTTTTTGAATAGCCATTGTCTTGTTTTTCCTTACACGTCTTATGTGGCAGTTATTTCTGCCTTGCCGGCTGCAGCTGGGTTGCGGCGCGCTGCTGGTAGTTGATTTATAAAACTTACACTGATGAATTATAGAAATCTTATAAGTATATTATCAAATCATGTACTGTGCGAGCAGTCCGATATGCTATCATTACTACAAATTGCACTGGTAATCCAGTTACGTGCATCTGGTTTGACGCAGTGGAAAATCTATAAAGCGACTTATGGCACAGAACTATTACGAACTACTCGGGGTGAATCAAAGCGCCTCCGATAAAGAGATTAAGACGGCTTACAGGCGGATGGCTCGAAAACTTCATCCCGACGTGAATCCGGACAACGAGCGCGCTCAAGTGCTGTTCAAGAAGGTAAATGAGGCGTACGAGGTTGTTGGCGATCCTAATCGTAGAAAGGACTACGACCAGTTTGGGGACAACTGGAAGCACGCCGACCAGATGCGCAATATGGGTGGTGGTCGCGGTCGCAGTGCGGGTCGGGGTGGTGGTGGAATCAATTT
>Ga0209667_1002300_pt1 | contig 12769 bp, 10 predicted proteins | sample SaaInlV_165m_DNA_2_FD_184682 | JGI IMG/M metagenome (GOLD analysis project Ga0209667, IMG submission 184682) | Marine microbial communities from expanding oxygen minimum zones in the Saanich Inlet - Saanich Inlet SI037_S3LV_125m_DNA (SPAdes)... | ecosystem: Environmental > Aquatic > Marine >... | reverse complement strand
CCTGCCGCTAGCGTCTCGTTCGAGAGCGCCAAGTCGAAGGCGACCAAGTCGACTCCGCGCCTCAACAGCGGATCGAGGGTGCCGCTATTGGGGGTGTCGATCACCTTCAGGCGCGCGCCATTGCAAGCGGATCGAAACTCCGCCTCTAGCGCTGGGTGCTGGGTCAGCAGCAGAATGCGATGTCGGGAAGAGGTAGCCATAACCGAATCAGGTCTTCCAGGTGTCCTCGCGCAGAATCGTAATCTTGCGCCCGCTGCAGTTGATGTAGCCCTGGCCCTCAAGGCGCTTGAGCACCCGCGAAACCGTCTCGCGGGTAGTGCCCGACATATTGGCCAACTCCTGATGAGTGGGCCGGTTTTCGATCGTGACGCCATCGGTCGTCTCCGTGCCCTGCTCAGTGGCCAGTTGCAGCAAGGTATCGGAAATTCGACTGGTCACATCTAGCAGGGCCAGGCCTTCGATCTGGCGATCGGTTTTGCGCAGGCGAGTGGCCAGCTCGGCTAAGAGCGCGGTGGCGATCTGCGGCGTCTTGTAGATCAGTTGCACAAAATCGGCGCGACGCAGCATCAGAAGTTCGGTTTCTTCGATGGCCACGACATTGGCCGAACGCGGCTTGCCGTCCAAGAGTGAGAGTTCGCCAAAAACCGATCCCGACCCCAGAAGAGACAGGATGACCTCGCGGCCCTCTTCGCTGACAATGCTGACCTTTACTTGGCCTCTTTTGAGGATAAAGAGCGTGTCGCCCTCTTCTTCGGCGAGGATAATGACATTGTCCTTGCTAAAGATGCGGGTAAAGGTCACGTCCGAGAGGGCTTCCAGCTCTTCCTGGTTCAGGCTCTCAAAGAGTGACACGTTGCGCAGAAAATCGATATGGGTCATCGGGTTTCTCCCTGCCATTGGCGCCTTAGTTGCGATTGCCTAAACTGCGGCGCAAGGCAACGATCTGTTCTTGGGCCATCTCCCCTTGGGGGCTTTGGCCCCCTTCGCGGCGCACGATGCGCTCGTAGACGGTGATGGCTGTAGCGTGTTCGCCCAACGACTGGTGACAGCGCGCGCGCTGGAAATCTGCCGAAGTGATCCACTGGCTGAACCCCTCGGCGCCGTGGTAGCTGACTTTGTAGTAGGCTTCGATGGCCTTGCGATATTCGCCCATATTCTGATACGATTCGCCGATATAGAATCGGGCTTCGGAGGCGCTATTGGCTTCGAGCAGTTGTTGGGAAAGCAACTCGTCAAACTGTTCTATGGCCTGGGGATAATGGCCCTTATCCTTGAGGATGATGCCCAATTCAAGTTGCGCGTCGACGGTTTTGGGGTGCTCGGGATACTGGCGCAAGAGTTGGTTGACCACCTGGTGGGCCGCTTCATATTCGTGTGCGCCCTGGTAGCTCTTAAGCAGCTTCCACACCGCGTCCTGGGCCGAGTCGCGGGCGACTTGCGGCGCGTCGAGAACGCGTTTGTAGGCGCCTGCGGCCTGCAGGTAGTTGTGCAGCGAATACTGGTAATCGCCCAAGCGCAAATAGGCATCGGCCGCATGCGGGCTCGTTGGATTTTCCTGCACGAAGCGCGAGATGGCTTCCAATGCACGAGCAGCGCCTTCCTCGCTAGGCGCTGCTTTGTTTTGCTTCCACAGCGTCGTTGCCACTTGAAAGGCCCCATCGTCAGCCCACTCGCCCTCTTTTATTTTTTGGAACGCTTCAAGAGCCTTTTTGTAGTTGCCCGCCCGTAAGTAGTATTGTCCCTCTTCGAGTTGAAAGCGCTGGCTCCATTCTGTCGCTTCTTTAAAGCGCTTAGTGAACTTCTTGCCCGCCTTACGTCCCTCTTCTAGGCGCTTGAGCCGAAATAGGGCAAGCACGGCTTGTCCGTGCACCAGCGGATCTTCGCTATGTTTTAGTAGGGGCTGATAAATTTGTTGAGCCTGTTTGTAGCGCTCCCGCACAAAGGCGATATGACCGGCCCGGGTCGAGGCTTCAACGGCCAGATCCCCCGACGCGAATTCTTTCCCCACCTGCTGAAAAAGTCGAAAGGCTTCGTCCTCTTGTCCGAGTTGCAACTGCAATACGGCTTGCGCGAAATAAATGCTGTCCAAGCCTGCGTCCGCCCCGTCGGTGAGCACTTGTCGATAAGCCGCCAATGCTTCGTTGTGGCGGCCTAGCCGATGATGAGCCTGGGCGATGCGACGGAGAATCCTGCCGCCGTCGTCGGTTGTTGTCGCGCCGGTGACTAGCGGCAGATAAAGCTCGATGGCGCCGGCGAATTCGCCGAGTTGGAAATAGGTGTCGCCTAGCAGTTCTTGCGCGGCGCGGCGTTTGGGAAAGGCCGGATAGCCCCAGCGCAGCTCTTGCAAACGGGCGATGGCCTCTTGCGGTCGGTCTTGCGCCAGGCGGATATGGCCCAACTCAAAGAGGACCTGCGCTGTCAGCGGGTTGTCGGGATAATCGCCGAGCAGGCGTTCGAGCGAGTCGGCTGCCGCTTGGTACTGGCCTTTTTGCGCGTGATAAAGACCGGCGCCCAATAGTGCTTGAGGTACGAGCGGGCTGTCGGGTGTGAGCCGACGGAGCTGACGATAAGCCTCGGCAGCGCCATCGAGCCGGGTAGAGTCGATGGCCGCTAGCCGACGTCGCGCGTCGCCTAGCTGTAAGAGCGCCTGACCTAATTGCGGGCTCTGGCCCTCGACAGCTTCGACGACGAAGGCGGCAAAACCCTTTTCTAGTGTAAGTAGGCGCAATGAGTCGGGGCCGCTTTCGGCCTGGGTTTCGATAAGGCGAATTTGTGCGCGCTGGGTCCAGGAGTTGTCGCTCGTAGCTTCTGCGGGTTGCGCGGCGAGAATGCGGTATTCTTGTAGTGCGAGGGCGCGCAGCGAATCGGCACTGGCGGGCTGAGCTTCGAGCTGGCGTTGGCGGGCGAGTTTGAGCAAGCTCTCGGCCAGGAAATATTGCGCCTCGCTGCTGTGGTGGTCGTTGGAATAAGCCGCGGCGTAGTGTTCGAAAGATTTAGCAGCGGCCTCGAAATCGTGGTGCTCGAAAAGTACCCGTGCTACGTATAATTGCGCCAGTTGACGCGGGGTGCCGCTCAACTCGTCGATCCAGGCCTTTTGCAGCGCGCGGTTGAGGTCGGCCTGGTTCATGACGGTGAATTGGCGCAAATACTCAATGCGTTCGCGTACGGCCTCGCTCTGGAGGCCGGCGGGAAAGAGCTCGAGATAGGCGATATATTCGCGCAGCGCGGCGCGGGGTTGGCTGCTTTCTTCAAAGACTTGGGCCAAGCCGAATTGCGCTTTGGCGGCGACTTCGCCCTGACCCGATGCCAGTTCGCGATAGAGCGCGATGGCCTCTTCGTAATAGCCGGTCGAGCCATAGAGTTCGGCCAAGTCGGAGCGGACGGCGTCGGAAGCCGTGTCGGTTTCCTGCAAATAGCGGCGATACCAAGTGATTGAGCGGCTGTGGTCGCCGCGCCGCTTGTAGAGCACGCCCAATTCGCGTAGCGCGTCCTTGGCTTCAGGTGTGCCATCGATTTGGATCAGCCCTTGGAACATGCCCACCGCCAAGGCGAACTGTCCGGCCTGTCCCAAGGCGATGGCCTGTCCCAAGCGTGCTTTGAGATAGGCCGGGTGGCCGGGTTCAAGCCCGGCGATCAACCGTTCGTAGTGGTCGAGCGCTTCACGTGTTTGCTGGCTTTGGCGTCGGGCGTCGGCGAGACCTAGGAGGGCGCTCTCTTTGAGGGTCGCGTTGCCGATTTTGTCGAAGGCTTTTTGGTAGGCGTCACCTGCTTGGCTAAAGAGGCGCAACCCATAGAGGTGGTTGGCGCGATGCAGATAGGCACTATCGGTCTGCGCTGCCGAGGGAAAGCGTTTTTCCAGCGATTTGAAGCGGGTCTCAGCGGCTTTGCGGTTGCCCAAGAAAAGATCGATGCGTCCGCCGAGCAGTAGGGCACTGGGCGCCTCGGGTGGGGCGGGCTCAGTGGCGATAATTTGACTGAGCAGTTGTTGGGCTTCTTCGGCCCGGCCGGCGGCAAAGCGCAATCGGGCCAATCGATAACGGGCCAAGTGTACTTGCGGCGAAGTGGCATAGTCGGCAAGTAGACGTCCATAAGCAGCTATGGCTTGCCGTAAGTCCTGACCCTGGTTATAATTGGCGGCCGCGTCGAGCAGTGCACTAGCGGCAAATTCGCTCGCGCTAAAACGGCGTTGAACCTCTTCAAATGCGCGAGCGGCGGGCAGAAACTGACCTTGCTGCGAAAGGCAAGCCGCCCGTTCGCGCCGCGCGTCGGCCGTGCTTAAATGATCGGCATGTTCTATATAGAATTGCTCGTAGGCCGGCACTGCCAAATCGCAACGACCGTTTTGACGATAGGCGCGAGATAGCATTAGGCGAGCTTCGGCTAATTGCGGACTAGCGGGATAGTTGCGAATGAAATCGGCGAAGAGCGCGGCGGCTGTAGCATAATCGCCCGCATCGCGGAAAAGATTCCGGGCTAGTTTGAAGTCATCTTCTTCTGCGTCTGTTTGCGCCGTGCCGGGAGCAGGGCAACATAGGGCAAAAAGGAGTATTAGACTGTATACATTGAACTTATAATATGCCATTGTGTCACTTTTTCATGTCACTTTTATCATTTTATAGTAGAATATTAACGAAATAAGGTCAAGGTACGCCAATGACAGAGGGACCACTGGCGGAAAAAGCATACGGGAAAATAAACTTGGGACTCAAAATCCTGGGTCGTCGTCCCGACGGATATCACGACATTCTCAGCATCGCTCAATGCGTCGATCTAGCCGATATATTGCATTTTGAACCGGCACCCTCTGATCAACTGACCTGTAATATCGAAGATTTGTCGACGGGTCCCGATAACCTAGTGCGTCGCGCCGTTGATTCATTTCGCGCCCGATTGGACCATCCTATCCGGCATTTTCGCATCCATTTGGAAAAACACATCCCCATGGGAGCAGGCTTAGGGGGCGGAAGCGCCGATGCGGCGGCGACGCTGAGAGCGCTCAATCGGTTTTATGGAGAGCCATTAGATCGCACAGAGCTCGGCGCAATCGCCGCTGAACTCGGCTCGGACATCCCTTTTCTAGTAGAAGGAGGCACTGCATTAATGCGGGGTCGGGGTGAGATCCTCGAACCATTGGGCTGGGCCGGCGCGGTATTTTATGTCTTGGCCTATCCCGAGGTTGAGGTGGGTACGGCGTGGGCTTATGGTCAATTCCGGCCTGTCTTGACAGACGATACACCCTATCTTAAATTTACTTCTTCCTTGAGCGGCGGGTGCGTTGACCACGATAGGCTTTTTGAAGTGCTGGAGAACGACTTCATGCCCGTGGTAGAACGCGCCTATCCCATCGTCGCAGAACTTCGTTCTCAACTGGACCGAGCCGGTGCTCGCGCCACGTCGATGTCGGGCAGTGGCTCCACCGTTTACGGTATCTTCGACGACCGGACGACCGCCTCTCGGGCGCAACAAGCGCTGCAAGAGCAAGGTTACCGGTCTTTTTTGTGCCGGTCAATATAACTTAAGTAATCGAGTAGTGTTTAGGTAGCCCGGTCGTTCAATTGGTAGGACAGCGGATTTTGGGTCCGCTTATCGAGGTTCGAGTCCTCGCCGGGCTGCCAATTAAAATTAGTTTATCGAGGAGATGTTCCAATGCCGCAAGTACCGCTGAAGATCCACGCGCGCCAGCAGGTTTCGCTCAAGGTCGCGCCCCGCGAGGAGCAGGGCAAGGGGCCTGTAGGCCAGATGCGTCGCTTGCACGGTCAGCTGCCCGGAGTCATCTACGGCCATAAGCAGGACGTCGAATGCTTCAAGACCGATGCTCATAGCTTGGAACGCATTCTGAGCAAGGGCGGTCAGAATGCGATCATCCTTATCGAGGATGAGGAGTCTAGCAAGGAGCCCGAGCAGGCCCTGATCCGCGAGATCCAATACCACAAGGTGAGCGGTGATGTGATGCACTTGGATCTATTGCGCATCGATCCGACCGAAACACTGCGCGCGAATGTGCCGATCATAACTGTTGGCGTCCCCGAGGGCGTGCGCACCGGAGGTGGGTCCTTACAACAGACCCTGACCACACTAGAAATGGAATGCGTCGTCTCCGAGATGCCCTCCGCCGTGGAGATCGATATCACCTCGCTGCAGATTGGCGACAGCTTGCACGTGAGTGACCTAATGGAGCAAGAGCCACGCATCACCAGCGAAGGGGTGCGTGCGATCGTCAATGTATTGGTGCCGCGTCTGATCGTTGACGACGAAGCTGGAGACAAGGAAGAGGAAGAGGAAGCCGGTGGCGAAGATGCTGCAGCCGCTGATGGCGAGGGCGGCGAAGAGTAACCTTGCGGATCGCCCTAGGGTTGGGCAATCCCGGTGCGCGCTATACGTCGACCCGGCACAACATAGGTTTTATGGCGGTAGATCACTTGGCGGCCCGGCGCGGTGTCGACTGGCAGCACCGGGAAGACGCCGTTGCCGAAGTCGCCGAAGTCGAGTTGGGCGGTCAGGAGGTGATGCTGGTCAAGCCTCAGACCTTTATGAACAACAGCGGCAGGACAGCGGCCGCTCTTTGTGCCCGATGGGAGGTCAAGCCGCAAGACGTACTGGTTGTTTTCGACGATTTTCTGTTGGACTTTGGGCGTTTGCGTTTTCGCCGTGGGGGTTCCGACGGCGGGCACAATGGCCTGGCCTCGGTGCTTGAAGGGCTCAATACTCAAGACGTGCCGCGGTTGCGGATGGGGATTGGTTCCCCCCCCGAAGGCGAAGAGATTATCGATTATGTGCTGGACTCGTTTTCCCTGGAAGATGAGGTAGGAGACTTGCTCGAACACTGTGAAAAGGCGCTCGAAAACTATTATGCCGAGGGGGTTGAGGCGGCAATGAATATTTTTAACGGATCCTGAAGTTCCCGTGGGAGGGTAACTATACTATATGGAAACGTGGACAACAATAGCACCATTTGTAGGGCTGGGCGGATTGCTCTGCTCGCTCTTGATTTACTTTTATATAAAGAAAGCTCCGGCGGGTACTCCGGAGATGGTGGAGATCGCTGAAGCGATCCACGAAGGGGCGATGACCTTTCTCAAGCGCGAGTATACTATCCTCGCCGGTTTCATCGTCATTGTCTTCGCGTTGCTCTTTGTTTTTGTTGGCGCCAATACGGCCTATGCCTTTTTGGCCGGGTCTATATGCTCGATCCTCGCCGGTTATACCGGGATGAACGCCGCGACCCACGCCAATGTGCGCACCGCGCAAGCCGCTACGGAACACGGCCAAGGTCAGGCGCTGAACATGGCGTTTTCGGGTGGCGCGGTTATGGGGCTGGCCGTAGCGGGCTTGGGGCTCTTTGGCGTCGGGGCGTTGGCCCTCGCCTTTGGTGTTTGGAAGGACGTGAGTCAGGCGTCGACGATTAGCGGTTTCGCGATGGGCGCTTCTTCAATCGCCCTTTTCGCGCGCGTCGGCGGCGGTATCTTCACTAAGACCGCCGATGTCGGCGCTGACTTGGTGGGTAAGGTCGAAGCCGGGATTCCCGAAGATGATCCGCGCAACCCCGCCGTTATCGCCGATAATGTCGGCGACAATGTCGGCGATGTCGCCGGAATGGGCGCCGATATTTTCGAGTCGTATGTTGGCTCGGTTATCGCCACCATCGCGATCGCCGCGGCGGCCTCCGCTTCCATGCTCAATATTCTTGCTCCCAATATCTCCGATCCGACGAGCGCCAAACTCGCTGCAATGAGCTTCCCGCTTATCGTCATCACGATCGGTCTGGTCGCGTCGCTCTTTGGGGTGTTGACGGTGCGGATTCTGCAAAACTCGGATCCGGGCGCTGCTTTGCGCTATTCGACCTTTGTCGCCGCCGCGTTGATGCTGGTCGGCTCTTGGTGGGTTGCCGGCACGATCGGTCTTTCCAATCAGCCGGTTTGGGCGCTGTGTGCGGGCTGCTTGGCCGGTATCGCCATCGGGCTTATAACCGAGTATTATACCGGCGGCAAACCTGTGCGGGATATCGCCGAAGCGTCCAAGACCGGTTCGGCGACCAATATCATTTCTGGTTTGGCTGTCGGCATGGAGAGCGTTGCGCTGCCGACGATAGGGATTGTTCTCGCGATCGGTTTGGCTTTCCACTTCGCTGGGCTCTACGGCATCGGCATCGCCGCTGTCGGCATGCTGGCGACGGTGGGCATCACCATGTCGGTCGACGCCTACGGTCCCATTGCCGACAACGCTGGTGGTATCACCGAAATGGCGGGCCTCGGCGAAGATACGCGCAAGATCACCGATAGCCTCGACTCGCTCGGCAATACCACGGCCGCCATGGGTAAAGGTTTCGCCATTGGTTCGGCGGCTCTGACGGCTTTGGCGCTCTTCTCGGCTTATACCTCGGCCATTGAAGCTAAGACCGGAGAGCCAATCGTTATTGATGTGACCACGCCGATTGTGGTCATCGGGCTTTTTATCGGCGCGATGATTCCCTACTTGGCTGCCGCCATCACCATGACTTCGGTCGGCAAAGCCGCGTTCAAGATGGTCGAGGAGGTTCGCCGCCAGTTTCGCGAAATTCCTGGTCTGATGGAGGGCACCGCCAAGCCCGATACCAAACGCTGCATAGATATTAGCACGACCGCTGCCTTGCGCGAGATGATTCTGCCGGGTTTGTTGGCGGTATTGGCGCCGGTCGTTGTCGGTTTCGGTCTTGGCCCGGTGGCACTGGGCGGCATGCTGGTCGGAGCCACAGTCAGTGGTGTATTGCTGGCGTTGATGATGGCCAATAGCGGTGGGGCTTGGGACAACGCCAAGAAGTATATTGAGGAGGGCAATTTGGGGGGCAAGGGCTCCGACACCCATAAGGCCGCCGTCGTCGGCGATACAGTCGGCGACCCATTCAAGGATACGTCGGGTCCGTCTTTGAACATATTAATCAAGCTGATGTCGGTGATTTCTCTCGTCCTGGCACCGCTTTTCGTCTGAGGGATAACCTTCAGACTATAACCGAGAAAGCGTATTCCAATGAAGAACTACGAACTCGTATGCATCCTGGATCCCCAGGTTGGCGAGGGGCAATACGAACAAGCCATCGAAAAATACGAGACTTATATAAAAGAGAATGGCGGTGAAATCACCCAGATGGATGATTGGGGACTGCGGCGCTTGGCCTATACCTCGGCCAGTCTGAAAAATCGCCGCCAGGGCTATTATGTGATTTTCCAGTTTGCCGTTGAGCAGACGATGATCGACGCGTTAGAGCAGACGATTAAACTCGATGATGGCGTGCTGCGCTATCTGCTCACAGGCGTCGATGGTGATTTTATTCACGTGCCCCAGCTGGTCGCCGATAACTTCCTCGAAGAAGCCTTTGCCCGACCCGCCCGCGGGCCCAGGGATCGGGATCGCGGCGGTCCCCGTCGCGACCGCGACGACCGCGGCGACCGCGGTGACCGCGGGTCTAGGGACAGGGAAGAGCGTCCGTCGAGAGCAGCAGCACCAGCAGCAGCACCAGCAGCACCAGCAGCACCAGCAGCAGCAGCACCAGCAGCAGCAGCAGCACCAGCACCAGCACCAGCACCAGAACCAGCTAAGAGCGAGGCGGCCGAAGCACCAGCAGAAGCCGCTGTCGGGGAGTCTAAAGACTCCTGATAGGCATGCGCCGATGCTGATTCTGCTGGGCATAGCGCTGATGTCCTTTTCGCTTCTGATGGGCTTGCGATATGGCTCGCGTGGTGCGTTGCCTTTGGTCGGCTTGCTCTGTTTGTCCGCGGCGTTCTTCATGGGTCCGGCTTTTGGGCTGGCCCCCATTATGGGGTTGATTGCCGTACTGAGGATGGAGCAAAAAGAAAGCTACGGCCGCGTCGTGGCCATGGCCTGTACGCCGGCGGTGGGATTGAGCCTCTGGCAACTGATCCAGGCGCGCGACCCGATACATCGCGGAGAGCGGTCTGTCGCCGTGTTAGAGCAGTTTCAGGCGCTGGGCCTGGCTGTTGAAGACGGTGGTCAGGCTTTGCACGCGATGGTCGATGCGGTCTTGCGGGTGCAGCCGGCTATCGAGTTGGTGAGCCTGCTGTTGACCTTTGTCTTGGCGTATCGGTTAAGCCAGAAGATGGCCCCCCGGTTTGGGCTGGAGTTGCCGGCCCCGTTGCCCTTGCCTTTGTGGCGGCCTTGGGACGAATTGATTTGGGTCTTGATTGCAGCGTTGGGTCTGGGTCTTTTAGGCAGCGGATTGATGGCCGATTTGGCGCTCAATCTCATGGTGGTGACGGGGGTTCTTTACGGGGCCCAGGGATTGGCGGTGCTGCGTTTTTTCGCCCAGCGTCAGGGGGTGCCGCTCTTGGTCGAGTTGTCCTTTTATTTGGGGCTTCTCCTCGTTGCGGGTCTGGCTTTTCTGCTCCTGGCGGGGCTGGGGCTGTTGGACACTTGGTTCGACTGGCGTCGGTTGCGACCGGCACCGAGCGAAGAAGAAGAAGTGTAAGCACAAAACGATATCGCAGTTTCTTATTGAGTGGAGGATAAGGCGTGAAAGTAATTCTGATTAAAGATATTGAGAATTTGGGTTCGGCCGGCGAGGTCGTACAGGTCAATGATGGGTTTGGCCGAAACTTCTTGATTCCCCGCAGCGAGGCGCTGATCGCCAGCGATGCCAACGTGGCCCAGTTCGAATCTCGGCGCAAACAGCACGAGGCTGTTACCGAGCGCGAGCGTCGTGCCGCCGAAGTCATCGCCAAGAAGCTGGAAACCGATTCGCTCACCGCGCAGGTCAAAGTTGGCGAGGAGGACCGCCTCTTCGGTTCGGTCACCGTGCAGAATATCGCCGAATTGCTCGAAGAGAAGGGCTATGATATCGAGCGCCGGGCCATCCACCTAGAAGACGGTATCCGCGAGTTGGGCGTCTACAATATCGAAGTGCGCCTGCATCCGGACGTCAAGGCGACGGTCAAGCTCTGGGTCGTCAAAGAGTAACGGGACATTGGGGGGGCTATCTGACGATAGCCCCCGTTCCACCCTCCTAAAAGCTAGAGGCCTCCCATGCTAGGTAGGGCGCTGTTTCTCCTCTGGATCGGTTGGACGGTTGCCGGCTGCGACTCGGGTTCGTCACAAGGCCCTTATGCACAAGCCGAGCAACAGGTCTGGCGTGCCGTCAATAGCAGTCACCGCGGTTCCGACGGCGTCTTGGTACAGGCGACGCTGCGCACCTTCGCCTACGAAATCGCCAGCGCCTACGCGCGCGCCGAGCGTGAGGACTTGGGCCAAGAGCAGCTCGAGTACCGCATCAAGCGAACGGTCTACTCCTACGTCGATGGCACCTATCCAGCCGAAGACGGCACCGATATCAATAGCCTCTACTTTCAGTATCTGGTCTACGTAAACCCCTCCTTTGACGCTCGAAACCCGCTTGAAAAACAGAAATTCGACAATTGGCGCAGCCAGTACGTGCGCCAGCTCGTCGATTCTATCTACGACCGCAAATTCCCCATTCTGCGCAATACCTACAACGAGCGCTGGGGCTTGACCCTCTACAACCGCTTGGTCTTTACCGTCTACCTGTCGAGCGAAGAGTCGCAGCTGAAACCGCCGATCGCCGATATCGGTGACCGGACCTTCCTGGTTAATCAGCGCGGCGAGCGTTTTAAAGCCAGCGGCCTGTTCAATTCTTATCCCTACGAGAGCGACCGGCCCGAAGGCGAAGTGCTCGACGGCAAAGACTACTATCGCGTGTTCTTCCCCAATCGCAAGGACGACAAGAAGACGCCGATCGTGGCGCACGATGACGAGTACTTCGAGCTGCATATCGAGGGCTTGGGCGACGAGCCGTTGCGCACACTGCGCTGGGATTTGCCGCTGGCGTATCCGAAGCTCGCCGAGCGCAAGCTGCCGAACGACGAGGAGGTCTTCGCGCGCAAGGCGGCGGAGCGGGCCGAGCGCAAGGCGAAGGCGGCGGAGGCGAGGGGCGAGTAGGCGGAGGCGCAAGGGAAGTAATAATAGAATAAGTGGGAGCGGATGCGTGCCTGGTGGCTGCCGCGGTCTTCAAAACCGTAGTGGTAATGCGAGAGTCTTGCTGGGTGGGTTCGATTCCCACACGTTCCCGCCAAATTGTAACCTACGGACTGACTATCAGTTACGTATGGTCCTAAACGCCTTGAGGGAGATGAAGTATTATCATCTTAACCCTTGAGGCGTTAGTTCGTGTGGACAAAACGTGGACAAAATGGCTTTAGAGATCCTACCGATTTGGTAGGTTCGCCCTCCTTGAAGATAATCAGCAATCTACGACAGGCGTGTTCCGAATTGCAAATGGAGTCTGCGCAAAATAGGATAAAAATGCTCTTTTAGTTTCTTGTAGACGGAGTGTCGGTTGGAAATTGCGAGGGACATTAGGATGCCGACTGAAGCAATTGCAAAGCTAATTAAAGTAATTAGGAAGCTGAATAAGCCCGCGACAAAAGACTTTGCAGCAACAAAGAGATTTCCGAAGTTAAAAATATTTTCGTCGGTCCGTGAGGCTTGGCATCAACGTTTCCTGAAGACGGATAGTGGCTTGAACGGGCGTAGGACTGGTTTTGAGAGGCATTCTCACCACCACCTTCGAAGTGTATTCGAAGCACATAACGGGCTTCGTTTAAGTCTTTCTGTTTGTTTGTACACCGCTCGTATAGATTCGGAGGATTTTTATCGGGGTGCCAAACCCTAGACAATTCCTTGTGAGCGTCTTCCACATCTTGCAAAGAAGCGGTTACATCTAGATCAAGTCGATTAAACGCTTCTTCGGTGTTCATGTCAGTCA
>Ga0209667_1002277_pt1 | contig 12849 bp, 7 predicted proteins | sample SaaInlV_165m_DNA_2_FD_184682 | JGI IMG/M metagenome (GOLD analysis project Ga0209667, IMG submission 184682) | Marine microbial communities from expanding oxygen minimum zones in the Saanich Inlet - Saanich Inlet SI037_S3LV_125m_DNA (SPAdes)... | ecosystem: Environmental > Aquatic > Marine >... | reverse complement strand
TCCATAATTCAAATTCGTCGATACAAGGTTCGGAGCCGTTGGTGGTGGCTTCGGTTGTGAAACGGACGAAGCGGACCTTTTCGGGGGAGAGGGACTCGATGTTTCGCGTAAACTTTACCGAAGGGCGAAGGATGGGTGGACGGGTAGGGGCTTTCCCTCCGTTGTAGGCGCTCAAGAGAATGACGTCGGCAGTGACCGCGCTGCCATTGATTCCTGCCCGAAGGACGATACCCGATTCTAGTTCCAATTCGTGAACCCCGGAATCCTGAAAGCCGCTCCAAAGGGGCTTGCTGACCACCTTGCCCTCGCCGTTCGCGAACAACTGTTGGTTGACCGTGGCGATGGTCCGGCGATCCTTGTCCGTGGCGGGGTCGCCGTCGGCATCTAGTTGGTAGAGTGCGTCCTTGCCGTGCGTGCCCCATCCGCTTCCCCAGGAGAGCCAGATGCGGAAGCGTCCCTTGACGCCGGGCCGGTAGACGGCGAGGTCGAGACCTTGCTTGTTCTTCCACCAAGTGTAGGTTCCGCCACTTAGGTTGGGCGAGCGCTTGGCGTCACCCGGATCGTTGAGGTAGCCGCGATCAGTGCCCTTGGGGTTGGTCCCTTTGCCGGCCGTTTTTTGGAGAAACTCCACTTGATCCGAGTTCTCATCGTCCAGCAGAACGAAACTTGTAGTCGACTCGGGGATGAAGTGGAGGAGTTCTTTTTGCAAAATGCTCCTTTCCGCACCAAGCTCATCAATTTCCTTCTTAACCTCGTCCCTTAACGGGACGTTGCGCTCGCCATGGACAACGCCTTCGAAAACCGCTTGCATGGAGTAGAAATCCTCTTGGGAAATGGGATCGAACTTATGGTCGTGGCAGCGGGCGCACCCAACCGTCAAGCCAAGGAAGGCGGAACCGGTGACCCCTACCATGTCGGCTAGTTCGTTGGCCCGTTGTTGCTTCCGGAGCAAAGGATCTTTGCCGCCCACGATATCCTTGGGGCCAGCCACGAGGAAACCGGTGGCGGTCTCTGCCCCCACCGTATCCCCGGCAACTTGTTCAAAGACAAAGCGGTCGTAGGGCTTGTCCTCGTTGAAAGCCCGAATGACGTAGTCGCGGTAGTGGTAGGCATTGGGTCGCTCGTGGTTAGTCTCGAAGCCGGCGCTGTCGGCATAGCGTACGACGTCTAGCCAGTGGCGGGCCCAGCGTTCTCCGTAACTTGGGTTCTCGAGAACCTTTTCAATCAGCTGTTCGTATGCATCCTCTTTTTTGTCCGAGACAAATGCATTCACTTCTTCAGGGGAGGGCAAAAGACCGAGCAGGTCCAGATGCACCCGGCGGATCAAGGTTCTCTTGGATGCCTCGCTCGAATGCCTCAATCCCTCTTGCGAGAGCTTCTTCTCAATGAATTCGTCAATGCTTTGGCTCGAAGTCGGGGCTTGGGGCGGAATCAATGACCAATGTGTTTCCATTCCCATCAGGCAGGGCAAGCAAAGAAGGAACGCAATTTTTAGCGATGCGTGCATGTGTGTCTGTGATTATCTTATGGATGCCATCGCCCGCACAAGGGAAATTATGTGATCCAATCAAATTGGCTCATGGAACCAGTACTGAGGAACTGAACGGGAATGGACTCCTTGAAAGCTCACTTTGGTTGCGGATTGGGCGGGATCTCATTTGGGCTCGCGGATTCTTCAATTGATGTGACTTCTTCGGGTTGCGGGGCGTATTCAATGGCATTGGCCAATGCGAGCATTGCATAGGAGGTTGGCACAATTCCCGCAGGTGTGGGATAGTAGGAATTGTTCCATTTGTCAGGCAGGACCCAAGCCTGAGCCCAGTTGAACCCTTTACCTGTGTATTGTGGGAGCAGTTTGCTTCTTGCCCGCAAGGAAGAGCTAATCAATGATTTGAATCTGTTTGTTGTTTGCCACGAACCGTTCGGGCTTTGCCCGTCGATGAGGAAGCGGGTCACGGGCGCGGCGAGCGTGGCTAGGGAATCGGAAGACTTATTGGCGAATATGCTAAAGGCGAGGTCGTAGGGACCGAAGGTAGAAGAAGACACGGTTTGCTTGAGGTCAACGAATAGAGCGGAGGGCAGATCTGCCACTACCCGGGCGGTTGCGGCTTGAAAGTTTCGGGCATAACGAGAAGCGGCTTGTTCGCCGGCGATGGCGGCGAAGGCGTTGAGAGTGGCAAAGCCTTGGGCGGCGGAGGCAATGGTGGTGGGAGACTCCAGTTTCGGAAAGGTGGCGGGATCGGCTGGGACGCCTCGGATGAGGAGACTTTTGTCGAAATCATTGACGGGTTGGTGGAAGTTCAATTGGTGGAAGCTTCCGTCCTTGAATTGGCCCTTGGCTATGGCGTTCGCCGCGCTCGCGAGGACTTGGGGAAGGGTGCGAGATTTTCCCAAGGTTTGGCGGCTGCCTTTTGGGCGAAGCGTCGTCGTTTCCTTTGGCAGGACGTCCTTCGTTGAAGCAACGCTCAAGGCATGCAGGACTAATGCAGTGGTTTCCAAGTCCACTGTGGTTTGGTTATAGAGATAGAGCGGGAAGGCGATGAGGTTGAAAACTTGGCCGGCTGTTTCCGAGAACCCTTTGTCTTTCAAAATCACCCTGAAATAGACACTGCTTTCTTTCGCCATCATGGTGTAGCGGCCCTTGAGGTTGTTCGTTCGGCGAATAAGTTCGAGGGCTTCCTTCATCTTGTTCTCGTCATACTCCTTCTTTTTCTTATCGAACTTTTCTTTAAAACGCAGGTATTCGGCGCTAGTATCGGCATTCGCCGAAAGAATGGCCCCGAGCAATTCGGTGTCCAACCCCACGGGGCCCCATAATCCGGCGGCTTGTCCTGACTTCATCTGCGCACCCGCCAACTTGGCGGCCATTTGAGAGGCGAGTTCGCGATGCTCTTCCAGTCCGGAGTTTGCGAAGGCGCAAATGGACCAAGCAAGGTCCCAGGTTGAGTCTGGAAGACCAAAGGTGTTGTATAGGTAACTGAAGGTCTCCAAGGGGCGGGAGATCAGTTCGTCGAATGGATCTACACCCGACTTGATGAGGGCATAAATAACCAAGGCGTTTTGTCCCAATTGCCCCGACTTCCATTCAACCGTACCGCCCGGGCCGTACTTCGCCACCTTGTGGATTCTTTCGATCGTGCCATTTTTATCGCGGACGAGCCGATTTTGGGGCCTCGTGCCAGTTTGTTTACCGCGTACCCGAACCGGCACTTTCACCTTTTTTTTCACGGTTACGGCACCCGAATCACCCACCTTCACGTTACGAACGACTTCTTTGGTTATCGTTGTCCATTCGTGAACGGGAATCTGCGCGACGATTTTGCGGTACATCACTTTCTTGTCGGAGTAGCCGATGGCCTTGCGCCGGCGTATGGGCGGGTAGAACAATCCTTCCTCGTCCTTGGCGGCCAAAGTCCGGAAGTATTCCACGGCTTGGTTCAGTGCGAGAGTGATTTCCGCTTGGTCGGGCGGGCCGTTTCCCATCGCCTTGGCGATTTGCTCGCCCACGGGCTTTTCCTGTGGGGTCTTGTCGGGCGGCTGTTTTACATCGCTGGCGAGTTGCCTGGCCAATACTTGCGAATCGGGGCTCAGACTGGCGAGTGGAAGATCGAAGGGGTGGCCATTCATCTCGATGGTGAGGGTTTCAGTCACGAGATTTATGAAGCGGGCTCGAATGGTTCTGCCGTTTGCATCCTTCCATTCCTGCTGTTCGTCTTTTCCGACCACCGCCTGTGGTCCGGGTCTGCTGGATTCTTCGGCAAGAGACTGAGCCAGTTTTTGACTTTCTGCATTCAACTGGGCAAGGGGTAGCTCGTGTATGGCTCCTTCCAGTTCGACCGTCAGGTTGTCCCCCACGAACTTGACTATTCTTGCCCGAATGGTGCGGCCTTTTTTATCTGTCCAGTCAAGAAAGTCGTTTCGTTCTTCCTTTTTTGCACCCTGTCCAGCACGCAAGGAAAGGAGTACCTCATCGGGTGTCCCGATGAAAAGAATCGTACGAAGTTTAGCCTGCGACTGCGGACTAAGATCCGTCGATCGAATCATTGATTGCGCCCCTTGAAGCCTGACCGTGACAGCCTTGTCGTCGGCCTTGACGAAACTAGCCCTTATGATCCTGCCTTGGGCGTCCGTCCACTGGTGGATGTCGTTCACCGCAAATCCTTGCAAGCCCATGAGGGCGGCTAGGGTTATGCAAATCAACAGGTGTAAAGGGCGATTCATGACCATGGACTTGAAAATCCAACATCTATGCCGAAATGATAGCAATAAAATTAAAGAAGATCGGGGGGGGCATGCCGATTCTTTGAATTGAATCTTGCCATGGCAGGAGCTACAATGTCTGCCTAGGTAGAACTCAAGACTGCGCTCTTGAAATGTCCTTCGTTGAGGTCGACCCGTTCGGGGCGTCCTTTGTGCATGTAAACGACTTCGGTATGATCGAGACCGAGCAGGCCGAGGATGGTGGCATGCAGATCGTGCACGTGAATCTTGTCTTTCACGGCATGCAGACCGAGGTCGTCGGTTTCGCCGATGACCTGTCCCCCTTTTACGCCTCCCCCAGCCATCCACATGGTGAAGCCGGTCGGATTGTGGTCGCGCCCGTCTCCTTTCTCGCTCATCGGTGTGCGTCCGAATTCTCCACCCCAGACGACCAATGTCTCGTCCAAAAGGCCGCGGGCCTTGAGGTCGGTAATGAGACCGACGATGGGATGATCGACTTGTTGGCAAAGCTTGGAATGGTTGCTCTCCATCTTGGTATGACTGTCCCATTTGCTACCGGCTCCATGGTAAAGCTGAACGAAGCGAACCCCGCGCTCGACCAACCGCCGGGCAAGCAGGCACTGCTGTCCGAAGACCTTGGTGTCTCCTTGATCCAGCCCGTAAAGGGCCTTTGTCGCTGCGGACTCCTTCTCAAGGTCGACCGATTCGGGGGCGTGCATCTGCATGTTGGCGGCCAACTCATAACTGCGGATGCGGGCTTCCAGTTCGGTGTTGGATTCCCGGCCCTGCAGATGGCGCTGGTTCAAACTCTGCAAAAAGGACAGCTTGAGGGCTTCGGCTTGCTCGATTTTGGAGGCTCTTGATTTTAGGTTGGCGATTGGCTCGGGTCCATTTTCCAGGAGCACGCCCTGATGAGTTGCAGGCATGAACCCGTTGCCCCAGCATCTTGTCCCGTTGACCACCATGGCGCTGGTGTCCTTGATGACGACGAAGCCGGGGAGACTTTGGTTTTCTGTACCCAAGCCGTAGGATACCCAAGAACCAAGAGAGGGGCGTCCTCCGAAGACCGAACCGGTGTTCATTTGGCAGACTCCACCGGCATGATTGATGCCGTCGGAAACGCAGGAACGGATGACGCAGAGTTCATCTGCAATTCGGCTGTGGTTCGGTAACCAGTCGGAAATCCAAAGACCACTTTCGCCATGCTGTTTCCATGCTCTCTTGGATTCAAGCAGGGGAGAATTTACTTCCCCCATCGCGGTGACGGGGCGGTCGAAGCTTTCGGGGAGGGGTTTCCCGGCTAATTTGTTGAGCAAGGGCTTGGGATCGAAAAGATCGAGATGGCTGGGGCCACCTTCCATGAAAAGAAAGATAACATTCTTCGCCTTTCCCCAGTTATGGGGAATCTTCGGAAGCGTGGGGTTGTTCGAAGCACGGGCAAGCAGAGGCTCGTTGGTAAGTGCGGAGAGTGCAACAGCTCCAAAGCCGGCCCCGGCGGCATTGAGAAAATGACGGCGGTTGAATGGTTGATCGATTCGGAAGCAGGCCATGATTAATGAAGATAAAGAAACTCGTTGGAAGTAAGTATGACATGGCACAGAGCGGCCAATGCTTCGGTTTGAGGAGAGGAAGATTTTTTGGGTGTGGTTCGTGGAAGAAAGCCTTTGTTTTGCAAAAGCTGCCTGGGAGAGGTGGCAAAGTTCAAATCCAGTTTAAAACCCTCTTGATCTGATGATTTGTTTTTTTCCGAAATAAGAAAGTGTTTCTGAGTAATTGCAGGAGAAGAAACGCGTAGATGCTTTATATTTCCATTCCAGAAATGTTGCCCATTGGAACGCCCTCCAAGAAATAATTCATCGGTCGGTATTGATTTAAGTGCAATAATGTCATGTTCGACACGAGCTTCCTGAATTTGTGAATCCGGAGTTTCGAGATCTTTCCAAACAAAATGAACATGGGAATCACTCTTGGGACTCAGTGTGACGGAGCAGGAAAGATAATGGGTTTTACCCAAGGGAATCTGCAAATTCGAGTCAATCACACGATAAATGGTATCACCCCCGATATTTTCACCGATTAATTGCATGATAAAATTTCGAGGTTCATAGGCGGACTTGGCACTGGTGATTCCGAAAGTCCATCCTGCTTTTTGGTGACTGCCCGACCATTGACTTAAGAGGGTATTCACATTGGCATTGGCGTGGATATGATCGAGGCGGGCAATGGCTTCGATGGTCCAACTGGTTCCCAGTTCAATTCCTTTCTTTTTGTAAATATTGGGGGTGTTTTTTTCGTAAAGGCTAAGGTGCTCAATCGATTCATTGACTTTGGGTTTGATTGATTGGGGCTCTTTGCTTGGCTTTGGCTTTTTCAACCACTGATCGATGAAGCTTTGGGATAATTCGATTTCGGCTTGGGTGACAGGGCGACCATAGGCGGCCTTGAAGATTCCCCCAATGGAGGATTCAAGGGTTTGGTGTGTCGAGAATTTCTTGGCCATGGCCCGGGCTCGGGCATGAGGCCACGGGTTGTTGCGCAAAAGAAGGGCCTGAGTCGAGGTGGTCGTATTGAGCCTCTCCGAGGCCGATGAGAAACCTGCAGGGGCATCGAAGGCGGCAAGGATGGAGTCAGGTGAATTTCTCCTTTTCTTAAGGTAGACACTCCGGTGGGGGGAATTGCCGTCTACTGAGGACCCTCCTGTTTTGGGCTTCAATTCGCCGGAAGAGGCCAGCATGGCATCCCGGATTTGTTCGGCGGAGAGCCGTTGTGGAGGGAAGCGCCAGAGAAGACGGTTTTCGGGGTCTAGGGTGTTTTCTTTTTCCGAGGGCTCGCGACGGGCGGTCTGCCCATAGGTATCACTGAGCATGATCCTTCGGTGAAGAGCTTTGAGTTTCCAACCGTCTTGGACGAAGGAGGTGGCCAACCAATCCAAGAGCTCCGGATGGGAGGGGTCTTCGCCCAAGAAACCGAAGTCGTTGGCGCTGCCAACCAGGCCCTTGCCGAAATGTTTCTGCCAGACACGGTTGACGATGACCCGCGTGGAAAGAGGGTTGTCCGCAGAGACGATCCAATTCGCCAGAGCCAACCTTCGGCCCGTGGTGCCGTGCGGGGTGGGCTTGACTTTTGGGCTTGGCAATCCGAGCAAAGTAAGAAAATCGGGGAAGGTTTCCTTTCTTTTTTTGCCGGGTATGAAAGTTCGGGCCGGTTGGTCGGACAGGTCCGTGGTGGTGAAGGCTTGGGGTAATGAGGGCTTGGTCCCAAGGCTAGCGAGCTTGAGTTGGAGTTTCTCGTATTTGCTTTTGAGCTCCTCGTCTTTCTCGAATTCTTTGTCCCATTTCTTCCGTATCTTTTGTGTGCGTATCTGGCGGTTGATCAGTTCCACGAGTTGTTGTTCGTAGGTCGAGCGGTCCTCCGCTTTCTTGTAGAACATATCTTGAACGTCCTGCGGGAACTGTTTGACCACGTTTTTGATATCTCCCTGAAAGGCCTCGTCCTCCATCTTGCGGATTTCATCACGGACCGAGAGGGTTTTCTTCTCCCATTCTTTGAGCTTGGTCATGTCGCTTGCCCTGCCTAGTTTTTCGTCCTCGGGCCACCAGACACTCGAGAGGAAGCTCTGGAGCGAATAGTAGTCTTTCTGCAGGATAGGATCGAACTTGTGGTCGTGGCACTGGGCGCAGCCGATGCCCAGTCCGAGAAAGACTTCACCCGTGACGTTGGTCATTTCATTGAGGATGAGTTCCCATTGCATGCGGGCATTGCGCTGGTTCCATTCGTAGACGCCATGTCGGAGGAAGCCCGTGGCGACCATGTGGTCGTAATCGTCCGGACTGATCTCGTCGCCCGCCAACTGTTCGCGAACGAATTGGTCGTAGGGCTTGTCCTCGTTCAAGCTGCGCGCGACGTAGTCCCGATAGAGGTGGGCGGAAGGACGAAAGCCATCCGCCCGGTACCCGTCGGATTCGGCGAAGCGGACGACGTCGAGCCAATGGGTCGCCCATCTCTCGCCGTACGCTCGGTCAGCAAGCAAACGATCTACAAGTTCCAGCTTGGCTTTACGGGGATCTTTTTTCCACGCCTTGACGAAGGCGTCGATTTCATCAGGGGTGGGAGGCAAGCCCAGAAGATCGAAGTTTGCCCGGCGAATGAATTCGAAGGGTCCGGCTTCCTCGGCCAAAGCCAGGTTCTCGCCCTTGAGCTTTCTTTTGACGAAGAAATCGATCGGGTTGCCCGGGCCATCAACCTTTCCTGGTCGAAGGGGTTGAACGGCCCACCAATTCTTTTGCTCTTCGGAAAATTGATGAGAGTTGATTTCCTCACCGGCTTCCGTTCCCTGCACGGAATGAGCCGTAAAGGCCAACAACAAGCTGGTCAGGCTTAACGGCAAGAATCTTCGCGAAAGTAGAACCATGAGCTGATAGTGATTTGCAGGAAGCTTATTCGAGATGGAGGGAAAGGTGATTAAAGAAGCAACGTGTATGTAGGATTAATTTAAGTTTAAATATCCAATTATCAATATTTTACCCACTGAAAACGCGTTTATTTTCTGTCGATTTGCGGCAGTATTCCTTTGAACATCCTTGCTCGGAAAAACTTATTTTCCCAGTATATCTCGCGTAAAATTAATTTCATCTTTGTCTTTTTCCGTAATACGGGAAAGTGTGAGAACATACGGTTTTAGTAATATTATCCCTTCTCTCATACATTACTCATTCAAAACTCATGAAAGATAACAAGAGCTCAATGGCAGGCCGTAGAAATTTCCTGCAAAGCGGTATGTTCGGAGCTGCAGGCGTTGGTCTTGCAGTCTCTGCAAGTTCGTCCGTCGTGATGGCCGAAAACGACAAGGCAACGATCAAGCGCGAGGTCACGAATGAAGTGGATGTGCTGGTGGTTGGTGGAGGAACGGCAGGAGTAATCGCCGCCATTCAAGCGGGCAGGGCGGGTGCCAAGACTCTTTTGGTCGAGAGAAACTTCCAGTTGGGCGGGGCGACTACGACCGGCGGGGTGGCTTTCCCGGGATTGTTCGATGCCTGGGGCAAACAAGTCATTGCCGGAATCGGTTGGGAACTGGTCAAGGAGAGTGTCGAACTGGATGGCGGAAAGTTTCCAAATTTCGCCAAGGTCCCACGCTCTCACTGGATGAATCAGGTGCACGTCAATCAGTTCGTTTATGCCCTTTTGGCGGAGGAGAAATGCCGGGAGGCTGAGGTGGAGGTCGCCTATTACGAATTCCCCGAAGCGGTCGTTAAGACGGATGCCGGTTGGCAGGTTGACTGTATCGGGTTTGGGACGAGAAGACAGGTTAAGTGCAAGCAGATCATTGACTGTACGGGCGGAGCCGAGGTGGTGGGTCTCCTTGGATTCGAGCGCCTGAGGGAAGAGGAAAGACAACCGGGATCCTACCTGTTCCAGTTGGGTGGTTCACATAATCCGGCGAGCAAGCAATTGCACCGCTTGTACGTGCACGGGGCTGATTCGACCAATTCACGTACTGCGACTTTGGCCAACCTGACAGGCAGAAAGTCGATTTTGGCAAAAGTTCGCAAGGACAAGAAACGCCTGATGCATTTGCAACCCGAGACGGGTTTTCGTGAGAGTTATCGAATCAAGGGCGAGACCTTGATCACCGTGCAGGACTACACTTCGGGCAAGCTATTTGACGACGCCGTTTCCTATGCCTTTTACCCCGTCGACTTGCATACCAAAACCGGCGTCCGACCCAAACCGCTCAAGAAAGGTATCGTTCCGTCCATTCCCCTCGGAGCTTTGGTTCCCAAAGGGAGCCGCAACTTGCTCGTGGCGGGGCGTTGCGTGAGCAGTGACCGCTTGGCCAACTCGGGCTTGCGGGTTCAGGCTTCGTGCATGGGAATGGGGCAGGCGGCGGCCGTAGCGGCAATCTTGGCGGCTCAAGGAAACACGACTCCGTCGGCAGTACCTTTGGCGGAAATTCATGGATTGTTGAAAAAGCACGGAGCGATCATACCGGGCAAAGCCTGATCCCTAGCTTGAAAAAACGTCGTTTTGTATCTCTTTTCAACCTCCTGCTTTTTGCAGTGATGGCTGGTTCGGGGGTCTGGGCTTTCGCTCAGCCCTTTTCGATTCAAGTGATCGGGTTGCATGCCCTGACGGGTTTTATCTTTATTGCTGTGATCGGGTTGCATATCGCGAATAATTTCGTGCCATTGAGGAAGTATTTGAAGAACCGGGTAGTGTGGTTGGTCGCAGTTCTTACGGGGTGCTTGGGAGCTCTCTTTTATTTGCAACCAAGCCCAATCAAGGCGATTCTCGGATTGAGCGGTAATTTGGGGCCAGCTCTCGAGCGCTTTGAGATGACCGAGAAAGGAATGAAGTACGATTACGTTCCCTCGCCTTCATACAAACTGTCTTTGGATATCCGAACTGGTTCATCCTACTCGCTAGAAAATCCCCCGCGTTTGGCAGTCTGGTTGGAGAACCAATCTTTTTTCCACATCAAGACGCTTTACGCATCCGAATCCGAAGATACTCAGGAAATCCTTCCTTACTGGGCGTTCAAGGTCAAGGGGTGGGAGCAAGCCAAGGAGGAAGCGGAGAAAAAGGGAGTTGATCTAAACGAGACCGTGGATGCGGTTTCCGGGGCAACCGAGAACGGTTCCTTTGATCCGGCCGACTATATTCTTCCACGGGAGACGAATTCATCCATGCCTTACCGGGTTATGATCGAGATCAACCAACCCGGTGACCCGACGGAAAAGTTGAAGGATCAACCGTCCTTGGTTTATCAAGTCGAAGTGGATAACTACGATCCGCGTACGTTTCAACTGCTCGAGTTGGTTGGGTACCCGGTCAAGGAGAAGAATGAGGAGGGAGAGGAGGAATGGGCAATCTATTACGTCGACGAACGTTTCGATTCAGCTATGAGCCTTGTAGATAGTGCTCTATTAAGGATCGACCGATCTCAAAAATGAACGGCGGATGGATTCTCTGTCTACAGGTTGGGATCTTTGAACGCTGTTTATCTTGGGATTTACTTAATCTCATGTAATTCGCATTCAAAGATCAAGGTGTCGCCAGGTTTAATCTTTCCACCAGGTCGAGGATTGTCCCCGTAACCCAATTCGCTAGGTATGTAAATGCGAACTTTTCCTCCGACTTTTACTTTCGTGAGTCCACCTGAGAATCCCTTAATGACACCACGCATGGGAAAGCTTGCAGGTTGCTTTCGTTGAACGGAACTATCGAAGACCGTACCGTCGATTAGAGTCCCGTGGTAGTGGAGCCGCACTGTATCGTTCATAGTTGGATTGGGGCCGGTTCCTTCCTTTAGGATTTCGTAAAGGAATCCTGAAGGATCTTTCAAGACGCCTTCCTTCTTTTGCAGATCGGCTAGGAATTGCTGTCCCTTCGCTTTGTTTGCAGAAGATGTCTTTGCTCCTGCCGATTCTTTGGCCTTGCGAGCAATCTCCATCTTCACTCGCATGATTGCCTCTATTTTGGGTTGGAGGCTCTGTACTTCGGCTGGAACTTCCTTCAGCTTCATTCCTTTAACAATTCCGGAAATAATCAAATCGATTTCCTTGTCCGAAAACTCCATGCGTGAAAGTCCCGAACCTTGAGCGAACATCATGCCGATGGCCTCGAATACCTTAGGATCCGGTTGAGGCGCCTCCTCGGCGGCGTTAGCTGACGATGCGAGTAACATCGAAATTATTGCACAGAGGCTCCACGCCTTCATTCCTGCCCTAATTGAATCGGAGTTATTTTTCATGCTAGGAAACTCGTCTCTGTCGGGATCGAGTCAACCGAAATAAGCTGATTTCTCTTCATCGATTACTACGAAAACTATCGCATCGAACTACAGATTTAAGTAATAACTCCTCTCTTTCTCGCTCTATTTAAGGGAGAGGTCGTGCAAAAAAGTGCATCAACCTTTTCGAAAGCTCGTATTTGCAAACTATGAAAAAGACCTTCAATCTAGTGCATCCCAAAATCAAACTTGCCAGGCTCGTGGACGCAGTGAGATCTGATGTCAAAAAATACCTAAAGAGAGAGCGAAGAAAAGAGCTTCCGGAAGGAGTCGACTTTTGGGACTTTGATTGTAAGTTCGGACCGACTGCTGAGCAGGCGAAGGTCATTCACGTGGCTGAAATCGGAAAATTCATTGATGCCGCCGAAGAGGAACAGTTGGAGTCGTTTTACGTGGAAATTTTGGCCAAGAGAGGTCACAGGACAAAAAAGCCCAAATGAATTTCGAAGCGGAAGCAACCGAAGTCCGCTTTTAGTTCTAACCGAAAATGTCGAGGATGGGTTTGCCCGCCGTCAGGGGGCGAGAAACTCCGGAGTTGTCGGCCGCTAAGTTCAAGGGTATGCCCATTGCATGCAGGACGGTGGCATGGATGTCTTGAGGGTGAACCGGATCGCTCTCGGGTGCGGAACCGATCTTGTCCGACTTTCCGTATACCGCGCCACCGCGAATGCCGCAACCTGCGAGGATTGCTGAGAAACATTTCGGCCAATGTTGACGGCCCGGAGGTTTTTGGGTGAGAACTTTGGGCGTGCGACCAAATTCTCCCATCACCACGACGAGGGTATCGTCCATCATGCCGGTCGCCTTAAGGTCGGTGAATAAACCGTGCAAGGCTTGAT
>Ga0209667_1002266_pt1 | contig 12883 bp, 13 predicted proteins | sample SaaInlV_165m_DNA_2_FD_184682 | JGI IMG/M metagenome (GOLD analysis project Ga0209667, IMG submission 184682) | Marine microbial communities from expanding oxygen minimum zones in the Saanich Inlet - Saanich Inlet SI037_S3LV_125m_DNA (SPAdes)... | ecosystem: Environmental > Aquatic > Marine >... | reverse complement strand
TGCATTAAAAGAAATAATGAATATTACATCAGCTGAAATTGGGGATAGCATATTTTTTGCCTGTGGAAAAAGTGGAGAAGTAGAGAAAATTTGCTCCCAAGCTCGAGACAAAATAGCTATCGATCTTGATTTAATTGATTATAGTAAGTTTGCATTTTGTTGGGTTGTTGATTATCCAATGTTCGAATTAGACGAGGTAACTAATAAAATTAAATTTAGTCATAATCCTTTTTCAATGCCTCAAGGAGATTTAAAAGATATAAATTTTGATAAACCATTAGATATTAAAGCATATCAATATGATATAGTTTGTAATGGGATTGAATTATCGTCTGGAGCAATTAGAAATCATATACCTGAACTTATGTATAAATTATTTCAAATAGCAGGATATAATAAAAGTCAAGTTGAAGAAAAGTTTAGTGGAATGATTAATGCTTTAAGTTATGGAGCCCCACCACATGGTGGAATAGCACCAGGTATTGACAGAATAGTAATGTTGCTTGCTAATGAAAAAAATATTAGAGAAGTTACCATGTTTCCAATGAATCAAAATGCTCAAGATTTATTGATGAATGCACCATCAGAAATTAATAAAGATCAATTGAAAGAATTAGGTTTAGTTATAAAAACTAAAAAATAACTTTATTTTTTACCTTTTAAATTTATTTTAATATCTGATAAATCTACAAGGTTTTTTTTATAATTGTTTCTAACAAAACCTTTACTAGTAATATCTTTTACAATTTTCAATAATTGATTTTGATCTTCTGTATTTTCTTCATCAGAATTAGTTTTATCAGATCCTCCAATAGTAGGAGTATGTGCTAAATCTTCTCTATTTTGATATGAAATAGCCAACTCTCTAAAAATATAATCTAGTATAGACGATGCACTCAAAATTCTGTCATTTCCATGAACTTTTCCAGATGGTTCAAATTTAGTGTCTACATATGCACTAATAAACTCATCTAGAGGTACACCGTATTGAAGACCAAGCGATATTGCTATCGCGAAGTTATTCATCAAAGCTTTTACTAATTCTCCCTCTTTACTTGTATCAATAAAAATTTCGCCAATTTTTCCATCCTCATATTCGCCAGTATGCAAATACACTTTATGGTCACCAATGGTTGCTTTTTGTATATATCCTTTTCTTCTATCGGGCATACTAAATCTTTTACCAACACCCTCATTAATTTTTTTAATTAAAGCTGTATTGTTATCTTTTGAAATTATTCTGGGTTGACTTTTATCAGACACAATATCTAATTTTTTGTTTTCTATTACCTTATTATTAGGGTCCAAATTCTTAGTTTTTCTAGTGTCCAATTTAACATCTAAAACCTCAAATTTTCCATCATCCCGTTTTTCTAGATTAGCCAACTCTGTTTCATTTACATCATCTAAATAATGATTAACTTTAAAGCTACATGTATAATAAGTTTCTACTAAGTATTTTGCCATTTTTCCTTTAATTAAAATTTATTTTGAATCTTAAGATAATTAATTTATATACAAATTCATACTTTAGTCTAATTTAAATTATACAATTTTGAATTGAACAATTAGTAAAATTATATGTTGACACTTTTAAAAAAAATTTTTGTTTGGTGGAATCAAGAGACGCTTGGAACGAAATTAAAAACTATATTTTTTGGAAAATTAGAAGGTAGCGATTCTTTTGGAAACAAATACTATGAAAGCAAGTCAGGAAAAAGATGGGTTATATATAGTGGTGAAATAGACGCCTCAAAAATACCAAATGAATGGTATTCATGGATGCATTTTACAAATAATAAAATAGAAAATAAACATGATTTAGAAAAATATACTTGGCAAAAGCCACATCAGTTTAATCAAACTGGTACAGAAAATGCTTACCATCCTAATAGAAATAACGATGAAATTAAAAAAAAATATACTGAGTGGAAAAAATAATTTATTAATAATTACATTTTTACCTATTTTTATTATTTTAGTTTCTCCAATCTTAGCGTTGGAAAATCAAGAAATTCTAGAAGGTAAGTTTATTGAAATTAAAATTTTAGATAAAGTAAGCTCTAAAAACAATCTTCTAAAAATAAAAATAGGAAAAGAGAAAAAGTTTAAAAACCTTATGATAAAAAGTTTGAAATGTAAAAATTCAGAATTTGATGATAACCCTGAAATTACAGCTTACCTACAAGTTAGAGATTTAAATAATGTTAATAACGACGAAGTTTTTGTATTTAATGATTGGACTTTTTCATCAAGTCCCACAATAAATCCTTTTGATCATCCAGTTTATGATATTTGGTTGACTAAATGTTATTAGATAACCTTTTCGTTATCTAGCCAGCTTACATTAAAGTCAGAATTTAAAAATTTTTTATGATTTAGTAAGATCTTGTGAAGAGGTATTGTAGTTATGATTCCTTCAATTACAAATTCATCTAAAGATCGATTCATTCTTTGTATCGCTTCTGTTCGATTTCTTCCATGCGTAATTACTTTACAAACCATACTATCATAAAAAGGTGTAACCTTATATCCTTGAAATATTGCACCATCTACTCTTGTTCTAAAACCTGATGGTTGATGACACATTCCTATAGTTCCAGGAGAAGGTTGGAAATTTTTACGCGCATCTTCCGCATTAATTCTACATTCTATTGCATGACCTCTTGGATTAATGTCGCTTTGTTCTAAAGCAGTTTCACCAGTAAAGGCAATAAAAATTTGTTCTTTAATTATATCAATACCAGTAACCATTTCTGTAACAGGATGTTCAACTTGAACTCTTGTATTCATTTCTAAAAAATAAAACTTTTCATCTTCATAAATAAATTCAACAGTTCCAGCACCTTCATAGCCAATTTTACTTACCATATTTACTGTTTTTTCAAAAAGATCTTTTCTGATTTGATCTGTTAAAACTGGACTAGGAGTTTCCTCTATTAATTTTTGATGTCTTCTTTGTACAGAGCAGTCTCTTTCATGCAAATGAATAGTTCTATTTTTCCCAGCTAATACTTGAACCTCAATATGTCTTGGATTTTGGAAAAATTTCTCAATATAAATCTCGTCGTTACCAAAATATTTTTTTGCTTCAGATTTTGCTGTTGAGAATAATATTTCAAATTCTTCTTCTTTGTTGACAATTTTCATTCCTTTACCACCACCACCAGCAGATGCCTTAATTAAAACTGGAAAGCCTATTTTTTTACAAAGTTCTTTAGCTGATTTTATATCTGTTATACCACCTTCAGAACCCTCAATAACAGGTAACCCATGTTCTTTAGCAATTTTTTTTGCTTGAATTTTATCTCCCATCATTTCTATAAGCTTTGAAGAAGCACCAATAAATTTAATATTATTTTTTTCTAATACTCTAGCAAAGTTTGCGTTTTCAGATAAAAAACCATATCCAGGGTGAACTGCTTCTGCTTTTGTGAGTTCAATTGCCGACATTAATGCTGGTACATTTAAATAACTATTTGCTGGTTGGTGAGATCCGATACAAACACTTTCATCAGCCATTCTTACATGCATACTATCTCTATCTACGTCCGAGTGAACTGCAACAGTAGCTATTCCCCATTCTTTACATGCACGGATAACTCTGACTGCAATTTCCCCACGGTTTGCAATTAGAATTTTTTTAAACATTATTCAACGATGATAATAGTTTGACCAAACTCGACAGGATGACCATCTTCTACACAAATTTCTTTTACCGTTCCATCTACAGTAGAAGGAACACGATTCATTGTTTTCATAGCTTCGATAATCATAATTGTGTCACCTTTTTTAATTTTTTTTCCAATTTCGACAAATTTTTTAGAGCCTGGTTCTGGCGCGTGGTAAGCAGTTCCTATAATTGGCGAAGTAATTTCAGTACCTGAAGTTGATTTAATTTGAGGTTTATTAGCTACCACATCAGAACCCCCTGAACTCACAACTTGAGTTGAATTAGATGAAATTGATTTTGAAACTTTTATTTTGGTATCTTTATCCGTATATTCAATTTCAGTTAAATTAAATTCGTTTAAGTAATCTGTTAATTCTTTAATTATTTTTTTATCTATTTTCATTTTTTTAAAAGGTTTTGCATTGAAATTATGGCTAAAATATAACCGTTATCACCTAAACCAAAAATACCACCGCTTGCAATGCCACTTATTAGAGATTTTTGTCTAAATTCTTCTCTATTGTATATATTTGATATATGAACCTCTATAATTGGTTTCTTAAATATATCTAATGCATCCCTTATAGCAATTGAAGTGTGGGTAAAAGCAGCTGCATTTATGATTATTCCATCAAATTTATTTTTAGCATCTTGAATAAGATTAACTATCTCACCCTCAATATTTGACTGAGTAAACTCTAGATTGATATCTAATTCTTTGGCTTTGGCTAAACAGTTTTTTTTTAGTTTATCGAAAGTTATTGATCCATATTGTGATTGTTCTCTTTCACCTAATAGATTAAGATTGGGTCCATTAATAACAATAATATTATTACTCATTCATCACTTATACAGTATGAAAAAAATAAAAAAAATAAAAATTAAAATAAATGGTAAATTATCAACAATTAACGATAGTTTAAGTTTATTGGAATATTTGAAAAAATTAAAGATTCCTCTTAAAAAAGTAGCAATTGAATTAAATCAAGAAATAATAGATAAAAATAAATTAAGTAAAATCAAATTAAAAAATAATGATAAGATGGAAATTGTTCATTTTATTGGAGGTGGTTAAGATTGAAAAAAGATCAATTAAAAATAGCAAAAAAAAAATTTGACTCTAGACTAATCGTAGGAACTGGCAAATATAGAAGCATGTCAGAATGTGCAAAAGCAATTAATTTATCTGGAGCTAAAATTGTTACTGTTGCTGTAAGAAGAGTTAATATTACTGATAAAAAAAAACCTATATTAATGGATTATATAGATCCAAAAAAAATTACCTACCTTCCAAATACAGCTGGTTGTTTCAATTCAATTGAAGCACTTAGAACTTTAAGGCTTGCAAGAGAAATAGGTGGATGGAAATTAGTTAAATTAGAAGTTTTAGGAGATAAAAAAAATCTTTTTCCAGATATGATTGAAACTTTAAAATCTACTGAAGTATTAACTAAAGAAGGTTTTGAAGTAATGGTTTATTGTAATGATGACCCGTTAATGGCTAAAAGGTTGGAAAACGTCGGAGCTTGTGCAATAATGCCTCTAGCAGCTCCAATCGGATCAGGTCTTGGAATACAAAACATTACAAATATAAAGATTATAAGAAGCCAAACAAAACTACCATTGATAATTGATGCCGGACTAGGTCAAGCTTCTGACGCAGTCATTTCGATGGAGCTTGGTTGTGATGGAGTTTTGGCTAATACAGCTATTGCAAAAGCAAAGAAACCATTTGAAATGGCTTTAGCTTTTAAAAATGCAGTCATTGCAGGAAGACAGTCTTTTTTGGCTGGCAGAATAGAAAAAACTTTGTATGGTAGTCCGTCTTCACCTACAAAAGGAATTATTTAAACTGCTTTTTTATAAAAATTTTTTTTTTTTGAAAAATGTTTTCTTTTTAAAAGGTTTTTTTTTTAATGACTTATCAAATTTTTTAATTTCTTTCTCTTGCTCCTCTAGATTTTTTAATTTTTCTATATGTTCTAAAGTTTTAATCGCTTTTTTGTTTTTGTTTTGAAGATTGATAATATATTCTGGTATTATAAGAGAATTTTCAGCTATAATATCAATTTTAATTTTATTTTTATCTTCAAAATACTTTAGATCTTCAATGAAATTTTCTTTCATAAAATCTGATATTTTTCTACAAATTTTTAGTTCTACAAATTTAGCTTTATTTAAGACTGACTCTACCTCTACTAATTTTAATACTTTTAAAGCAAAAGATTCATCAGTTAATGTCACTTTCCACTTAACAGCACTTTCTCGAAGTCTTTGTCTCGACATTTCTAATAGTCCAAAATTACTAATTCGTCCTATTTGAATTCTTGCTCTATCTGATCTACATTTTTCTTTAAGTCTTTTTTCTACCAATCTTCTATTACCAAAGCTTAACATGTCAATAAAATCAATAATTATTAAACCAGACAAATCTCTAATTTTTATTTGTCTAGATATCTCTTCGGCAGCCTCAAGATTTGTATCAAGAGCTGTGCTTTCAACATTTTTTTGTTTTATTGAACTTCCTGAGTTAATATCAATTGAAACTAAAGCTTCAGTGGGGTTTATAACCAAATATCCACCAGAGTTTAATTTTATTTCTGAATTATAAATATCATTTAATTTGCGTTCAATATTTTCTTTAAAAAATAAAGGAATTTTATCTCTATATTTTTTAATTTTCTTAACATGCGAAGGCATAATCATCTTCATAAATGCTTGCGCTTTTTTATAGCCTTCATTTCCTTCAATTATTATATTTTTTGTATCTTCATCATACATATCTCTAAGTGTTCTTTTGATGATATCACTTTCCTGATGAATTAAAGCTGGTGCTATAGAATTTAAAGCAGTATCTTTAATATTATTCCAAGTTTTTATTAAAGTCTGTAGATCATGATCAATTTCATTTTTTGTTTTATTTGAACCAGCTGTTCTAACTATTAATCCCATTTGTTTTGGAATTTCAATTTCATTTAAAATAGTTCTAATTTTTTTTCTATCACCTGGATTAAAAATTTTACGAGATATACCACCACCTTTAGGAGTATTAGGCATTAAGACAATATACTTTCCCGCTATAGAAATAAAAGTACTTAGAGCAGCTCCTTTTTGTCCTCTTTCATCTTTTAATACCTGAACTAGAATTACTTGATTAGGTTTTATAACCTCTTGTATCTTATATCTTTTTGATCTAAATATATTTCTAGGTTTTTTAATTTCTTCAGTTTGTAATGTTTCATTTTCTGGATCTAATTTTTTTTCAACGGGATCATTAATTTCTAAATTACCTTCACTAATATTTTTTTCTTCTTGTTCTGCACTTTCTTTTTGAAGTTCTTCTCTTTCTTTTTCTTCTTCTTGTTTTATTTTTTCTAGATCACTTTGAGGTATTTGATAGTAATCAGATTGAATGTCGTTAAAAGATAAAAATCCGTGTCTATCTCTTCCAAAATCAATAAAAGCGGATTGCAGTGATGGTTCCACTCGACTTACTTTACCAAGATAGATATTATTTTTAATAAGAGTGTTTTTTAAACCTTCGTACTCGTAATCTTCAATGTTTTCAGCTGATTTAAGTACAACTCTTGTTTCTCCTGGATGCGATGCATCAATGTATAAATTTTTTTCCATATATTTTTGATTAATTGTTTCATTTTATTGTTTAAATAAGTTTTAATTTTGTTTTAATTCTGGTGCCTTAACTTTACCAAATTAATATATATATTAAACTAAAATGCACAGAATCATTAAAAATATTCTTATACTACTTTCTAGCATTGGTTTATTAGTAGGAATTTCAATATTAACAGTTTTGTGGGTATTTTCTAACAATTTACCAGATTATAAATTTTTAAAGAGCTATAAACCCTCTGTTTCAAGTAAAGTTTATTCTGGAGAAGGGGAGTTGGTAGATGATTTTTCAACCGAGAAAAGAATTTTTGTGCCTTATAAAGCAATACCTGTAAAAGTAGTTAATTCTTTTTTATCAGCAGAGGACAAAAATTTTTTTTCACATCCAGGAGTAGATGCAAAAGGTGTTTTAAGAGCCGTAATTAATAATATATCAAATATAGTTGCTTCTAGAAGATTGGAGGGAGCGTCAACCATAACACAGCAAGTAGCTAAGAATTTTTTGTTAACTAATGAAGTTAGTTTAAATAGAAAAATAAAAGAGGCTATTTTGGCATTTAGAATTGAAAGAGCACTCTCAAAAGAAAGAATATTAGAATTATATCTAAACCAAATTTACCTAGGACAAGGAGCATATGGAGTAGCATCGGCTAGCTTAGAATATTTCGATAAACCTATTAGTGAATTAAACTATAATGAAGCAGCATTATTGGCTGCTTTACCAAAAGCACCAAGTAGATACAACCCATATAAAAATATTAAATTAGCAAAATTTAGAAGAGATTTAGTTTTGCAAAACTTATTAGAAAATAATTATATTAATAAAAAAGATTATAAAAAATTAATTAATAACGATATTTTATTAAAAAAAAGAAAAATAATATTTTTAGAAGATACACGTTATTATGTTGAGGATATAAGAAAAAATGTTATTGAAAAATTTGGCTTTGAAAAAGTTTATAAACAAGGACTTAACATAAATACACCAATCAATTTAAACCTACAAAAATTTGCAACAAAAGCATTAAGAAATGGATTGATCAATTATGATAAAAGAAAAGGGTGGAGAGGAGCTTTATTAAACAAAAAATATTCAAAAAATTGGAATAATGATTTAGAAAAATTTAAATTAGAAAAATCAATTAATTGGAAACTAGCGATAATAAAAGAAATAAAACAATTTTCTGTAGAGATTGAAACTGAAAATAAAATAAATGGCTATATAAAATATGAAAATATCTCATGGACTAAAAAAGAGTTGAAAGAATTATTTAAGTTAGGAGATATTGTTTATGTTGAAAATATTGATAAAAATAATTTCAGTTTAAGACAGTTACCTAAAATCAACGGAGGCATTGTAGTAATGGACCCTTTTACAGGTAGAGTTGTCGCTTTAAGCGGTGGCTTTAGTTTTAAAAAAAGTGAATTTAATAGAGCTACTCAAGCATCTAGACAACCTGGATCTGCTTTTAAACCATTTATATATGCTTTAGCATTAGAAAACGGATACACACCATCAACTCTAATTTTAGATGCACCATTAGTTCTGGAGCAAGGCTCAGATCTAAAAATGTGGAAACCAGAAAATTACGGGAAAAAATTTTATGGTCCTTCAACCTTAAGAATGGGTTTAGAAAAATCGAGAAACTTAATGACAGTTAGAATAGCGCAAGATTTAGGTGTAAAAAAAATAGTTAATTTTTCAAAACAACTCGGAATATACGATGATCCTAGTGAATTATTATCAATTTCATTAGGATCAGCAGAAACTACTTTGTTAAAATTAACTTCAGCTTATTGTTCTTTTGTTAATGGTGGTAAACTAGTAAATCCCATAATGATAGATAGAATTCAAGATGGTGAAGGAAACACAATATTTAATAATGAAAAAAGAAAATGTTTAGATTGCGATGAAATATCTTTTTTAAGTAAAAGATATCCAAAAATAGAAGATAAGTTTCCTCAAATATTTTCCTCTGAAACTGCATATCAAATGACATCTATATTAGAGGGTGCAGTTCAAAGAGGCACAGGAAAGAAGTTAAGAGATTTAAAATTAGATTTAGCTGGAAAAACAGGAACAACAAATAGTAATACTGACACCTGGTTTATTGGTTTTACATCAAAACTTGCTATCGGAGTATATGTTGGTTCTGATAACCCAAAATCATTAGGAAAATATGAAACTGGTGCAAAAACTGCCCTCCCAATTTTTAAAAGTTTTGTTAAAAATGCAATAAAGAAAGATGAAGCAAGACCATTTAAAGTTCCAGATAATATTTTAATGATGGTTATTGACCCTTTAACCGGTCAAAAAGCAGGCTATGAAACTAAAAAAACAATTATTGAGTCTTATAAGAAAAATATTATAGAAAGTGAAAATATTATAAATTCAAACATTAATAATAGATTAAAGAATAATAATATATTAAGGTTCTATTAATGGAAAAGGAATACCTAACTTATAAATCTGAAATAGAAAAAATTAATCAAAGAGTCAAGGAGTATCTTTGAGAAAAATAACATACATTCACTTTTAGAAAAAAATAATAAAAAGATGCTAGACACGCATTTTTGGCAAAACAAATCTAATTCACAAAAAGTTATTAAAGAAAAAAAACTTTACGAAGATTTAATTAATTCTTATTATAATTCAGTTAAATCATTAAAAGATTTAGAAGAGTTAAATGAACTAGCATCTGAAGAAAAAAATCAAACTATAATCAATGAAGTTTTAGAAAGCATAAAAGAATTAAAAATTTTAACAAAAAGAAATGAAACCAAGTGTTTTCTTTCAAAAGAAAGTGACTCTTTTGACAGTTATATAGAAATACATGCTGGAGCCGGAGGAACAGAAAGCCAAGATTGGGCTGAAATGTTAAGAAGAATGTATTTAAAGTGGTCAGTAAATAAAGGTTTTAAATCACAATTAATAAGTGAACACAAAGGAGATGAAGCGGGAATTAAATCATCAACTATTAAAATTGAAGGAGATTATATTTTTGGGTGGTTAAAGTCAGAATCTGGAATTCATAGGTTAGTAAGAATATCTCCTTTTGACTCAGGCGCAAGAAGACATACAAGCTTTGCAAGTGTATGGGTATATCCAGTAGTAGATGAAAATATTGATATAGAAATTGTAGATAAAGATTTAAGAATTGACACTTACAGATCTAGTGGTGCTGGTGGTCAACACGTAAACACCACTGATAGTGCAGTTAGAATTACACATCTTCCATCAAGAATTGTAGTTCAATGTCAAAACGAAAGATCGCAACATAAAAATAAAGAAACTTGTATGAATATGATAAAAGCAAGACTTTATGATTTTGAGATTAAAAAAAGAGAGCAGAAAACTCAGAATATAGAATCATCAAAAGCTGAGATTGGATGGGGTCATCAAATAAGATCTTATGTTTTACATCCATATAGATTGATAAAAGATAATAGAACTAATTTTGAAAGCTCTAATCCAGAAAAAGTTTTAGATGGTGAAATTGATGATTTTTTAGAAAGCTCTCTTTACAAAATAAATGATTAAAAAAATAAAAGAAAAAGATATAGATAAAATTGATAATATTTGTGAGGAATGTAAAAAAAAAGATGAAAGTGTTTTACAAAATTTAATTTTAATAGGGTTTAAAATTTGTAAATCTTGTAAAACTTCAAAGACTATTTTTCCAGTTTAGCTAATCGCGTTTATAGGAAGAGCACTATTTATTTTACTCATTACAAAAGATATTGATAAAAAGGCTATTATAAGAAAAGATAAAAAAACAATTCCAAAAGACTTAATGTTTGATTTTAAATTTAAAATTTGTTTTGTCGAAATTATTAATCCTGCGAATATCCAGAATTGTGTTAAAAAAATTATAGGAATCATTGAATCTGGTGTAACAGCAAAAAATCTTAATATTCCTGGCGCATGAGCAAATCCGACTCCGATTAACACTTTTTTAAAGGGAACTTTAGTGTCTTTGTCAGGAAACAATTTAACTCCAATAACAAATATAAATAGTGCCCAAATAAACCATGTAAATATTGCAGTAATACCTGACATTGCTACGGCAGTTTTAATAATAGTATTAGCAGCAACTGCACCAGCGAGACCGTCTAGTATCATTATTAGGCCTGCGAAATATATTGCAGCCTCACCAAAACTTTTATTTTCTTTATATAGTGTTTTATCTAATTTTATTGATCTAACTATTATACTTAAAAATTCACCAAACATTATTTTTATTTTTTATTTTTTTTTTGTGCTTTGTAAGAAACAAAAAGTGGAAAGAGTATTAAAGCAATTGTTATTATTATGCAAATTGCTATTAAGAATGTTTTTGTCATTACTTATGGGGGAGTTTTAGCTCCCCCAATAAATTAATTTAACCTTTAACAACTTCTCTAGTATTTGCGTTAAAAGACTCTTTAAATGGAATATCCACCACTACTGCATCAACAGGTGTTCCTGGTTTGTCAGAGTATTTAGCTGGTAAATGAACTTTATATTTAGTTCCAGCTTTACCTTTAGGAAATCCATTTGCATTCAATGTTCCGTCAAATGGGACATACCCCATAGCAATGTTTTGTTTTTTTTCTGGGTGATACCAAGGAGATGTAATAAATCCAACTGGATCTCCACCGCTTTCTGGTGAAACTAACCAAAAATCAGGAGCGTACTCTTCAATAGGTTTTCCACCTAATTCAAGACCAACTAATTGAAGTTTATATGGTTTTTTTCCAGCTTTGATTTCAGCACCCATTTTCTCTAGTGCAGTTTTACCAACGTAGTCAGCTTTCTTGTCCCATTCACCTTTACCAGATAATGAAACTTGATAACCAAGGTTACACTGAAATGGATTATGTTGGTGATCCATATCTTGTCCCCAAGAAAGAATTCCAGCTTGAATCCTTCTATGGTGAGCAGGTGCAATAACCATTAGTTTATGTTTTTTACCCGCATCAAGAACTGCATTCCACATATCATCAGCATATTTAGTTGCCTCTCTTAAGTAGATTTCATAGCCAGCTTCACCTGAGAAACCAGATTGTGAAATTACACAACTTCTTCCACCAACTTTTACCTCAGCTAAACCGTAGAAAGGCATATTATCTAAATCAACTTGATTACCAAGAAGATCTTTCATTAGATCTTTTGATTTAGGACCTTGAATTTGTACTGGACAAACATCAATTTCTTCTACAGTACAATTAAATCTTCCATCAGCATTTACCCCTTGAAGGTACATACCAATATCAGAGTCAGACAATGAAAACCAAAATTCATCTTTTGAAATTCTAAGAAGAATTGGATCATTTAAAACACCACCATAAGCATTACATAAAATTACATAACGCGCTCTCATTGGAGAAATTTTAGTTGCATCTCTAGTTATTACGTAGTCTGTAAATTTTTCTGCATCTGGACCTTTAACTCTAATTTGTCTTTCAACAGCAACGTTCCACATAGTAACGTGATTAACTATTGCATCATATTCAACCATCGCTCCACCATCTTCAGGTTTTACATAACCTCTTGGATGATAAATACGATTATAAACAGTTGCTCTCCAACAACCT
>Ga0209667_1002264_pt1 | contig 12888 bp, 10 predicted proteins | sample SaaInlV_165m_DNA_2_FD_184682 | JGI IMG/M metagenome (GOLD analysis project Ga0209667, IMG submission 184682) | Marine microbial communities from expanding oxygen minimum zones in the Saanich Inlet - Saanich Inlet SI037_S3LV_125m_DNA (SPAdes)... | ecosystem: Environmental > Aquatic > Marine >... | reverse complement strand
GTGTTATTAAACAAAGCAACGTTTTCAACAGCCAGCTGCAACATAACCCTTCCCAAGGTTTTGTTGCCCAGACCGATCAAATTTAGACAATATCTAATTTCACCCAGTTCGGGTTTTTTTTAAGTCACATCCGCTCTCGCCCCTGAGACAAACGGTGCTAGCAATATTTCTGATCTCAATATGAAACCATTTAGCAGTCGTTCTAACGAAGTGACTAACATCCATTATACAGGTGATGTCAAGCCTTTTATGTAATACGCACCCCAATTGCCGATTGTTTACTCTATTTAAGCCAATATTCGGTCCAATTTGTTGTAGTTTTTCTAATAGTTTTATGTTGGCGTTTGCTTGTAACTTATCGTATTTCCGGCGTTTTGTAGGTGATATGGAGTTTTTTTCATAAAACAATACATAACGATTGGAAAAAGAGGTTTCTTTCCCGCCAACAAAGGTCAAAAGCGGACTTTGGTTTAAATAAATCTTGCTCAAATTGTCGAATTAACGACTAGGTGTCTATGTACATAAAGTGTGCGGTTCATCTATATAGCGAATGCTGGGCTTATAAGAGGTATGTGATTTTAAGACGAAGGATTTCGATACAGAGGTTACGAAGAGATGTTTGTTCGGTTTGAACACAAACGATTCAACCACAAAATAACTATGTTAAGCATGGTCGTCGTGGTTTCCCTTGCGCATTGCCAAAGCACCGCCGCACAAGACATTTCGTTTGCGGGCGCAGTTCAACCTCAACTCGATAACGTCGAAGTGAACGTCCAAGTTACTGGTGTGATCAAAGTTAGATCATCGCGAGTTGGGATCGTGCAGCAACCTGTAGTTGTCAGTGGTCAATTGCACTACGAGCAGTGGTTGAATCACCCTCAGAGTACCGAGTTGATTCGCAGCATTCGCTATTATCGCAACGTCGCAACACAAATAAAGATCGGTCAAAATACAATTCCAGGCAGCCTACGAAAAGATCGACGATTAGTCATTGAACAGCTGCAACTCGATGACCATCTGCTGTATTGTCCACAAGGGCCGTTGACTCGTGATGAGTTGGACATGCTTAACGTCCAATTAAGCCCCACAACTTTACGACGACTACTACCAACAGACTCGCTAACTGTCGGTGCAACGTGGAAACTCACGTTTGCAACGTTAGCACCAATTCTAGTCATTGATGCCATCTCGAAACACGAGGTCATCGGCACATTACTGTCCGTTAAAGATGACCGCGCTCAACTGCGGTTTCAAGGCAAGGTCGAAGGCGCTATTAACGGAGTTGGCACCGTTATCGATTTGCAGATCACTGCGGAATATGACTTGCGGCGGCAACGATTCCTGCAGGCCAGATTATCGATGTCGGAAAAACGTGAAATTGGCGACGTTCAACCGGGTTTAGATGTTACGGCCACAATAGACCTACAACTTGAACCGGTGGCCGAGCTTTCAGTGGTAACCCCAGCGGTTGTTGAAAACTGGAATCGTTCATTGCCCGTTGGAGCGGAGCGAATATTGGTGCGACCCAGCGGAACGCCAGTTGATTTATTGGTTGATCGAAATTGGTATGTTATGGTAGATCAACGCGAGTTATTCATGATGCGTTGTGTCAAGAAAGGTGAATTGATCGCACAGTGTAGCGTCGTCCGTTTGCCTCCGCCCACCGGTGGGGAAACAATGACACTCACTCGCTTCCAACATCAAATTCAGTCGTCTCTCGGTGAGCGATTTAATCAGTTCACGGCGGCAACACAATCAAAACATGAATCAGGCGGACGACTATTCCGCATTGTTGTCGTCGGTCTCGCCAACGAGATTCCCTTTCAGTGGATCTATTATCACATCACCGACCCACGAGGCAGTCAGTCGGCTATTGTGTTCACGATCGCAAATGAGCGAGTTGAGCAGTTTGCTGATCAAGATCGGCAGTTGGTCAAAACCATGCAGTTCACGGAAAACGAGACAATCCAAACAGCGGTTACCGAAGTAAGTAAACGTTAAAACAAACCGAAAAAAGCTTGAACTAGAAAAACCACGCTTTATACTCGAATTAATCAGACAGATTTACTATTACAGTTTTTGTAGCAGTAAACATGTTGATCATGATGAAAAAGAAGGGGTCGCAAGATGACCATGAATGACAAGTATGAATTGAATGTAATAAATCGCTCAAATCGACAACCTGCTTGTATGCTTAGGCATCGCCTACAAGCCAGCGGTTCTAGAGGGTTGGTGGTAGTTCTGTTGTTGCTGCTAGTTTCGGCATCAACGCACGCGCAGCAGTCACCTCGTGTTCTCGCTCCAGGAGTGTTGCATACAATTTCGCCGGAAATTGAGGAAGGCGAAACTGTCTCACCGCGAGCCGATCTAATTGAGATCACTACCGCTCGGTCTTACCTCAAATGGCAACCACAATTCAGTCCCACGACGCGGACGCTGTTTGAACGATCACAACGTGTGCCGCTACGACGCAGCATATGGGGATTGGAATTTACTTTCAAACCATTTCGCATGATCGAAGTTGATTTACCTCAAGCGAGCGGAAAGATGCAACGCAAGACATTGTGGTATATGGTCTATCGAGTTCGCTATCTTGGCGAAGAAGTTCATTTTGAAAAACAACGTGAAGCGTTAAGCGATGGAGATCGCTACGTTCGATTTCGTAATACGAAAAAGGACGCGGAGTTTCGATATTTCATGCCCTACTTTACGCTGCGAAGTCATACGTTTGCGAAAGAGTATTTGGATCGCCTTATTCCGGCGGCCACTGATGACATAGCTGCAGTCGAAAAAGTGGACGGTCCGATTTTAAACTCGATTGAGATGTCGAATACCAAACTCATGCGAGAAGATGCGGAAACGGGTAAAGGAGTGTGGGGAGTTGTTGTTTGGGAAGATATCGATCCGCGCACCAATTTCTTTTCGCTTTATATCCAAGGCCTCACGAATGCATATCATTATCAGGACACTGCTGCTGCTGAGATCAGTAAAGGTGACCCAATTGCTTCTGGCCGTGAATTCGAAGTGAAAACACTACAATTGAATTTCTATCGTCCTGGTGACACAATTGATTTGGTGAAGGACACAATATATTACGGGCTGCCAAATGCATTGCCGCGACCTGAAATTGTTTATTCACTTGAACAAGGCGACACTTTAAAATCATTAGCGCGAAGGTTTCTTGGCGATGAAAATCGCAAGTTGGAAATTTACCAGCTCAACCGAGATATTATTGCGTCCCCGGATAAGTTGCCCGTTGGTAAAGTGGTTCGTTTCCCGCGTACCAACCATCAGCATTATAACGATCTGCAACCGGTACGTTTGTATCTCACGGAAGAGGGTGAGACGTTGGAGGTAATCGCCAGTAACCGAGATATCCAACTGTCTGAATTGCGGAAAGTGAACTTTGACAAGCTGGGATTAGATGGTGAACCTCAGAAGGGTGAATATGTATTGTTGCCAGTAACGTTGAATCGCTTGAATCGCCCTCAACCCGTGGGTAGCGAAATCTACAAAATCTATACTCGGCGGCAAGTCCAAATTATGCGACTTTATGGAATGGTTGATTTCGCACGTAACCAATGGTTATATTCCTCGCCAGCACCACCAGTATTCCGTAGTGGCAATTGAAACATTGCGGGCTTAGCGTGCTGCAGAGAGATTGTCAGTTTGTGTGGTTTCAGATGAATTGAATCACGAATTTGCTCAAATGTTGAAATTTGGCTATCTTCCATAATTCTTAAACGGTAATTTTAGTTGCCCAGCGAAACTTCTGTCGATTATGCCTCTTGCCGATAATCGCGTCTCAGTATAAAAATGAAGTTCGCAGTTTCAATAGACACAATAAAAATACAGCATTAGCTTTAGGGCAGAATAATGGCTCATAAAAAGGGACAAGGCTCCAGTCGTAATGGTCGCGATTCCAACGGACAGCGGCGGGGAGTGAAAAAGTTTGGTGGAGAACGAGTCATCGCGGGGAATATCCTCGTGCGACAGGTGGGTAATAAATTTCACCCTGGACGCAACGTAGGACAAGGCAAAGACTTTACTTTGTTTGCACTGACCGAAGGCGTTGTTATGTTCGACCGCAAAGGTCGTCGCATTAATGTAGTTGCAGCTGATAATTAAGCCACGGCAACATTGGCACAGACTTCATAAAATATGGGATGTCCTCCACAAATAGGGGATATCCCTTTTTTTTATCACAGGGTGCTACGAGTCAGAGAATCCATAGGGAGAACAAAAGTACAGTGTTCGTTGACCAAGTCACAATTGAATTGATCGCTGGGGGTGGTGGTGACGGATGCGTTAGTTTCCGGCGAGAGAAATATGTACCTCGTGGTGGCCCCGACGGTGGCGACGGTGGACATGGAGGCGACATCGAAATAGTTGCCCAAGAAGGCGTCAACAGTTTGACGGCTGTTGCTCACCGAAAATCATGGAAAGCGGGGCGAGGAAATCACGGCAGTAGTAAAAATAAACGAGGCCGTGATGGGGAAGGAATCACGATCTTAGTTCCTCCTGGGACACTCATCCTTGATGCGAATGATGACTACGTTATCAAGGATCTCGTGAACGAAGGCGACCGCTGTATCATTGCCAAAGGTGGCTATGGAGGCAAAGGGAACACGCGTTTTAAATCGTCAATCCATCAGGCTCCGCGTAAATCGACTCCCGGCGGTGACGGCGAAAAGCGAATGGTTATCTTGGAACTAAAAGTTATCGCGGACGTAGGACTCGTCGGAAAACCTAACGCTGGTAAGAGCACGTTGCTAAGTCGGATTACCAAAGCTCAACCAGAGATCGCGGACTATCCCTTTACGACGAAAAAGCCAAATCTCGGACAAGTTATCCTCGATTGGGAACGGTCATTTGTAATGGCAGATATCCCCGGTTTGATTGAAGGTGCGGCACAAGGTATTGGACTAGGACATGAGTTTCTCAAGCACATCGAACGAGCAGGTATTTTGGTGCATCTTGTTGAGCCCGCTCCAATGGATGGTACAGACCCACTAGTGAATTTTCGCTCGATCCAGCAAGAACTTGTTGAATATAACGAACAACTTGGGCAACGTCCGATGATCGTTGTTGTTACCAAAGCAGAATTGCCGGGATCTGAGGAGTTACAGCAACAGCTGCAAGCTGAGCTCGAGCAGAACGTGATGCTGATTTCAGCAGTCACGGGGCAAGGACTCAATGAGTTGACAAACCACATCGCCGATACGATCAAGGAATCTCAAGCATCTCAGGAAGGCTAGGCTCGTCAAGATGGATCATAGCGTCGTTGCCGTTGATATTGGAAACAGTTTTATCAAAGCTGCTGTGCTGCCGAACGGGCTAACTCCACTAGATTTCCATGACGTCCCGGTCACAACATTCAAAACTGAAGATATTGGTAATGCGCAATGGCTGGATTTATTGGGCTCCGGTTCAGTTGAAACTCAGTGGTTCTTAGCAAGCGTCAACCAATCCAGTTTAGATTGTGTTGTGCGCTGGCTCGATAGTCAAACACGACCCAGAAAACGAACGATATTAAACCACCAACATATACCTCTGGATTTGTCAGCAGTGGATGAGGAACAGGTTGGTATTGATCGACTCTTATCAACCCTTGGTGCCCGCGGCGCTCGCGAGAATTTATTTCCCATGATCGTGGTGGACATTGGCACGGCGGTGACCATTGATGCCGTGACGACTGAGGGTGCATTTTTAGGTGGAGTTATTATGCCGGGTATTTATCTAAGTTCGCTGGCATTAGCGAATTACACCGATCAACTGCCCGAGGTTGAAGTTGATATTTCTAATTTGCAAGGACTGCCACAGTCCATTGGAACCTGCACGCAGGATGCAATTAAAGGCGGATTAGTGTGGGGACTGATCGGAGCAATCGAAGCAGTGGTTAAGCGTCAGCAAAAAGTTCTAGGCCCGGAAGCACATGTAGTCGTCGATGGTGCTGATTCTGACGTGGTGTTAAACTTGCCATGCAATGCTTCTTCAATGGATCATCTCTGTTTACGAGGGATTATCCACGTCGCGAGAAATGTTTTGGATCAAGAATGATCTGGGGGACCGATGGGTAATAAATCGGTGGGGATTTCATTTGCCTTAAGTTGGCCAAACCATTGTTTAAATGAATCATCCATCGACTTGGTTAACAGCATTGGTCGAGTTTGTTGATCCTCGCCACCGCCCATCAATCGCTCAATGATTTTCTCCGACAATTCATCTATCCCCTCACCAGTTTTAGCGGATACAGCAATCTGCGAAGGTAAGTCATCTCCGGCTTGTTGGATATCCGTTTTATTGATCACAATTAAATAATTGATATCGTCTAGCTCTCGTTCGACCTGTTCAACCTGTGATTGCCAATTTTCAGTCACATCATGCACCCAAATCACGAGGTCCGCTGTGGCTACAGCTTGCTCGGCTTTAGCGACACCCAGTTGCTCTAATGTCTGAGCGTCTGTGCGGATTCCTGCGGTGTCCCAAAACGAGATGGCCCAGCCGCGGATCATGGTTTTGTACTGCAGCACATCTCGCGTTGTGCCTGCCTGTTGATTGACGATTGAGCGATTAACGCCAGTCATTGCATTGAGCAGGCTACTTTTACCCGCATTGGGCCTGCCAGCAATCACAACAACAAATGGATCAATAATATGTCGGCCCAGTTTATAAGTACAAATATAGGGCTGCAGCAGTTCAGCCGCTGAAGCTAGTTTGCCACTGCTTATCTCGTGCCGTACATCATCAAGCAGACGATCGATTTCTCCTGTCGCATGCCGTAATGCGATTTGTGTTGTAACTCTGGTAGTTGTTAACGGAACTAATTCCCAAACATCCTGACAATACGCTGAACCACCGTAGTAATTCGACGTTTGGTGCTGCCAAGATGTTTTGACGCAACCGCGAGATTGAAGGCATGCGGAGATAGATTCACATGCTGCGGTGCCACCGTGACAGTGTATTTCAACTACGTTGATTTCACGTAGGCATACGACTAAATCTTCGGCAACTGTGAGAGGAGCTTGCCACTTGCCAAACAGAATTTTGTTAATCGTCCCCGCGGCGAGGATTTTTTTAGAGGCGGATTCAAAAAAATCAGCAACGACGTTGATGGCATTAGGCCCGCGCACGACGATGGTGGTGATCGCCGCTCGGCCTGAGGGAGTCACTTGAGTGAACGTTGTTTGTGAGTTCACGATTAGCTGTGCCTATTGGTATTCGTTAGCGATTTTTTGATGCGATTATTCATCGTCGATTTCGACATCGATAATATCATGTTCATGGCTTGAGGAATCCGCCGGTAAAACTTCACCATCAACTACGTTGTCCCACTGCTGTTGCTTAGAGTGGCGGTTTGGAAATCCGGATTGTGTTGGGAAGTTCTCGAAGCGGAACTTAGCCTTGACCCACTTAGCTAACAGTTTGCGATATCCAGCCCGAGTGAAAGGCATGAGTAAACTAAACCCGACGGCATCGGTTAAAAACCCAGGAGTGATTAATAAGCCGCCGGAAAACAGGATCAAACCAGCATCTAACAGAGCGTCCGCTGGCATTCGCATGTGGGACATTTCGCCGCGGATGGTTGCCAGTGTTCGATAGCCTTCGTGTCGCGCTAACCAACTACCCGCGACACCCGTTAGTATTGTCCAGGCGATGGTGTTGGGCCAGCCAATTTTATCGCTGACTTCTATTAATAAGTATAGTTCAGTGAGTGTCGTAAATACGAACACCATCAATAGAAAGCTAAAGAGTCTCATAGTGGCTATCGTACCAGAGCGGTCGCGAATTGAGGTTAGCGCTGTTTGGAATTATTGTCGCCGTTGGCGATGTTTTGAATGTCTTGCCGCTGCTCTATTGACTTGGTCATTACGGCTAGATTGCTGTAAGGAATTTTCAGATGATGATTGGGAAAGCCATAGTCACGGACGGCTGTTTCAATCCAAGAGATTCCCTGCTGCGTCAAACGTAGTCCCTGAGTTTTATTGCCCGTTGCCCAATAGGACAGGCCCATACTTACGAGTCGTTCACCGTGCCAACCCAAACCGGTTGCTTGCTTGGTCGATTGCTTTGCTGCAAACTGTTGAATATTTGGGGTATCGAGATATTGCAGAGTCTGGTCGTACCATTGAATTGCCTTGACATGATCTAGATTGTCGATTGCTTCTACTGAACCCAGCGTATAGCAAAGTCCGATCATAGCTGCTTTGGTCGAGATCGAATCCCAGCGTTTGGTTTTTGTCTTCGCCGTTAACGGTCCTCTAAATAACTGGTAGCCAGCTAGACCGAGTTGCTGAACACGGTTCCCGTCTTTACCTTGGCGGGCAATGATTGTGGCGTGATACAGGGCCATTGCTTGTTGCCACCGCATGTGGTCAAGAAACTCAGTGGAGGTCCCTTTGAGTTGTGAAATATTAGCGGCCTGCTGGGTGATACGGTCTTCCCACACTTCCAGTGGGGCGCTGTTGTCCAGTTTTTTTAACAATTCCAAAGAAGAACGGCAGACGTCGAGCCCTAACGCTTGATCGTGGTAATTGTTTGCTAAGAGGTGTGCAGTGAATTTCCAACTGAGTTCGATCCATTTCGGAACAGTTCTGCTCTTCTCTTCGGCGGTGTACTCGCCGTAGGCAATGTCATGAGCAATTGCCAGATGGGAGTTGACCATTAACTCCAAGGCACTGAACTGTTCTGCTAATTCGGAGCTTTTCAAAAGTCCTCTTGCTCGTTGGTTCGCCTCACTGTGAAAACCCAACGCCAGTTTGTAATTTGGTGATGATTGTTTGGTATTGATTTGGCCCATCGCAAAAGCTGCTTTAGCGCGAGTGAGTGAAGGGAGTTGAACGTTATTACGGATTGCTCGAATTTGCAGCATCAATCCGTCGAGTTCGGTGGCCGTGGTAGCGACTTGAACTTGTAGTAACAACAGATCGATGGTAGCAGTGGTTACGGTGAGTGCTTCCGCAATCGCTTTTTTTGCGATGGTTGGATGTCCCATTCGCAAGGCGACTTGTGCTTCAAGTCGATAAGCTTCTTCACGACGAGGATCTAGACTTTGTACCGCACGGGCATCATGCAATGCTCCGTTGTAATCGCGCCACTGCCGATTGAGGCCGCGCAATAGAAACGCGTCAGGCTGCGCCGTTGTGAAGGCCACTCGGGAAACTACGTTAACACCGTCGCTACGTTGGAAGTGCAGCGATATTCCTTCATCGGGCCAAGTTAGTAAAAACTCGTGGGGTGTGGATGTGGTTTGAGTAACCGCTGTGGTCGGGTCATGTCCTAATTCAGAGGCCGCTTGTTTGAGGTTCAGCGGTTGTTTGTAGTGTAGGTGAATCGAATCCGCGACATCCCCCCGCAGCACAATTCCCACTCGGTCGTACGGTTCAATTGCATAGACATTGACAACCCGTCCGCCCGTTTCAATTTTCGCTCGCGGCTCCCCTAAGAGCTCTACGATTTTTGATTTTGGAGTGACGCCAGGCATGACACCCTGAAAACGACTACCGTGGAATACGAAGGGAGTCGTTGTGGCATTATTATTTGTTTCGTCAGTGTTTTTGTCAGTATCCGCTGCGGTATTTGTTGGTGGAGTCGTTTCGTCGACCAATACAGATTGCGTTTTATCATTAATTGTTGCTGTTTGACTGAAAACCACGTTGGGTATGATGAAACAGCCAATTAGAATGGTGTAGTAAAATACCAAAGTAAACGTTGGGGAACCGTAAAACCGTTTCATAGTGAAACTCCGCAGTTTGGATATTTATCAGGACATCCAATAGTAACTGATATGGATTATGCTTTTTTCGGAAATCTGTGTCCGTTAAAGAACGCTGTAGTATAGTTCGGTTGCAGTTTTTACGTCCAGATAGATTAGTCCTGCAGGGATTTATTAGACGTTATTTGTTGTTTGAGAAGCGATTTTTTAGGAATCTGCGCAGTAAGTAAAGCGAAATGGATGCGAGTAACAAAAGCGAAATGGCAATGATGATCGATATTTCGGTGGTGTTTATTATAGGTTTGTCGTCGGTGTAGTCACTCAACGCAAATTGGGCATCGCTGCTAGCATAGTACTTTGCTTGAAAGAGCGCTTCGACATCAGCGTTTTGAGATATCCACAGTTTTTCATCCGCTACGATTTGCGCGTAGTATGCATCGGCGTCAGCTAGTTCTAACGTCAGATAGTGATGGATGTCTTTGTGATCTAGGTTTTTCTTATAGTGTATTACGCGTTTAACCAGTTCGTGATATTTGGTTCGCGACGCCTCATCTTCTTGCGACAGCAAATCGGCAGCACGCATGTAGGCGCGGGCTGCAATTGTGTATGCGGAATTCTGATTGACACCGCTTGTTTCACTCAATAAATCCCCCAAGCATTCCAGCAAAATGGGCGAATCATAATGTCCAAACCGCATCATCCCCAAAATACCAGTCACGGCCTCAGTTGTTTGTTCTTTGTCGATAAGAGCGAGCGAGTCATTGTCAAAATATCCGACGGCAGAACCAAAATGGCGAATTGCTTCATGCTTGCTAAGGGTGCTGGTTTTTGGTGCTGAATCGGTATCAACATCAGACCCGCTGAAATCAGGTTCGTATTCATTTCGCAAAGGCAGCACGAGTTTTCCCTCGCGTAATTGCCCATTCTCTATACGCAACTTGATATATTTGGCGAGATACAATTGATACCGCTCACGGCCAAAGTGGGCGTTGGGATTTATTTTGATGGCAAGTTCGAGCTGTTCGATGCCTTTGTCTAGTTGCCGTGAGTGTAAGTAGAATGTTCCTAGATTGGCAGCAGTCTTATAGCGGTTGTCAACGCTGTCATTGAATTTTGCCGCTTTCTTATGCATCCACTCAATCGCTTGGTCGTCTTGCCTTAGCTTGTCGTAAGCAACAGCGATATCGTCATAATAACTCGCTTGGTCATCACCGCTATCAAGCTTGCCTTGGCGGTCATCGATTCGCCAGAGGTAGAACGCGGGACTATGACGCGGGAATTTTCCAGCGATCAATTCCAGCGCCGAGGGGAATTTCATGCGTTCCTGAGCCAGAGTATCATAATCCCAAAGGCAGGCCATGGTTGTTGAGATGGTCAACAGCACCACAGTCATGGCAACGGCCACGGGCGAAAGATGAAATTTCATAACGAATTCCTGACTATGTAAATTGAGCGCTTTCTTCTCATATCTAATATTATATGCCTAATACCCGACGACTATGGGCTACAACATCTCGCAAACAACCTTCTTTGAATGGGCTGATAAGTTTGGCGCTGGCCACCAATTCCTGAAACGGTGCTTCGCCACCACGTTTGCATAATGCCACATAATCGTGCATTGCTTGTTCGCGATTCTCTTCGGCTTTGATCCAAAACTGTAACGCGCAGGTTTGTGCCAAAGTGTAATCGATATAATAGAAAGGAGATCGAAAAATGTGTTGTTTTTCTTGCCACCGTCCACCGCTGCTGACGTGTGGTAAATCACCATAGTCCAAATAGGGTTCATAGGTTGATTCAAGTTGTTTCCACATTTCGTGACGTTCGTTACGACTGGCTTGTGGTTTGGCATAAACCAAGTGTTGGAATTCGTCGACGGTAACACCGTAGGGTAGAAACGTAAGTGTGCTTGCGAGGTCAATGTGGCGGAAGTCGGCGGCACCGTCACCGAAGAACCGTTCCATTTGTGGGTAACATAGCATCTCGAGAGACATGGAGTGAATCTCGCATGATTCATAGGTTGGCCAGAGATAATCAAACCACGGTTGTTGGCGACTCATGTAGCACTGAAACGCGTGCCCCATCTCGTGAGTGAAAACTTGGACATCAGCTCGAGTGCCTTTAAAGTTGGCGTAGATATATGGCATGCCGACCGTGCTGAAAGCAGTACAAAATCCACCACCTGCTTTACCGTCGCGACTCTGCAGATCCATGAACCCACCTTCGTTCATGATACGAAAGAAATCATCAAGACCATAACCCATGTTATTGAACATCTCAGTCGCTTGACCAATCATCGTATCATAGTCGCTCGAGGGCAACGGATTACCCGCTTTGAGATAAACTGATTCATCCCAAAACATGGTTTTGTCGATGCCTAGAGTGGTTGCTTGGCCGTCACGGATTTGTTGACCCAGTGGTGTGACTTCCTCGCGAACCATATCGCGGTAACGCGCTACATCGTGTTGGTCGTAATCGACACGACTCATGATTTGATAGCCTAAATCGACGTAGTTTTCGAAGTCAAGTTTTTGTGCCATGCCGTGGCGCAAAGTAACCATTTCATCAAACAAGTCATCGAGCTCTTCGGCATGTTCGTCAAACCACTGCCAGCGTGCTAATTCCGCGCCGTAACGTAGGTCGCGGTCGGCGTTTTCACGATAGCGAGTGATGGTCGAGTGGTTAAGCGTGTCGCCGTCAAACTCGAACTTAGCGGATGCCATCAGTGTTGTGTATTTGGTTTTCAAGCCAGATTCTTGGATCATGTCTTCAGCGATGATGGGGTCGAACGTCGGGATTTCGGCTTCCCATAAGGCGAATAACTGTACACCTGTTTCTTGCTCAATCGCCGATCGCAACGGATGGCTGACCAGAGCACGTTTGATGTTAATATCGAGTTCAGTCAGTTTAGGCTGCATTTGGTCCATTTCGTCTTGAGCTTGTTTTGCTTGTTCGTCGGTCGTATCTTGGCAAAAACGTAGCTGCACAAGTGCTTCCCAAGTGCCTGTTTCCCGGCGACCTTGATCCCACTGTTGCAGGGCTAAACGGATGTCCTCGATGCTACTTGTGGACTCGATTTGATTGAGTAGCTCTGTACGTGCAGAGGTGACTTCTTCCAGGTTAGGAGCTGATTGTTGGATTTCTGAGAATTGGATCATGAAGTTTGGCTTTTAAAT
>Ga0209667_1002254_pt1 | contig 12918 bp, 14 predicted proteins | sample SaaInlV_165m_DNA_2_FD_184682 | JGI IMG/M metagenome (GOLD analysis project Ga0209667, IMG submission 184682) | Marine microbial communities from expanding oxygen minimum zones in the Saanich Inlet - Saanich Inlet SI037_S3LV_125m_DNA (SPAdes)... | ecosystem: Environmental > Aquatic > Marine >... | reverse complement strand
ATCTATTTCTTTTAATTAATATTTTTGGGTCTTTTCCCCAAAATGGATCATTTACTGTTGACATCTAACATTAATCCATATTATTTTTTACATTTTTCTTTTTCTTTTTTCGTTTATCTTTTGATCGGGTTCTTTGTGAATTTTGTGACGTTTGGGTATTTTGTAAACCACTAAACATATTAAGCATTGAACTCATATCTCCAATACCGCCCATACCACCCATACCACCCATACCGCCCATACCACCCATACCACCCATTAATTTAGTAATATTTGCCATTTCCGGATTTGATGCCAACACATTTGACATTGATTTTGCTTCATTTACTAATTGATCATGACTAATTTCACCTTTTTCTACTTTATTTTGTATTTTTTGACCAATATTGTTAACCATACTCATAAATGATGTCGTATTTCCACTCATAAGATTCTTAATAATATCATCAGGTGAATCTCCTTCATTTTGTTGTAATTCTTCGGCCATTTCTTTAGCTAAATTTATAATTGTATTTGGTTGAACATTTGAAGAATTCTCATTCTCATCTCCCTTTATATCTTCAGATTCATTTTTATTATTTTCAATATTTTTAATAACATTATCGAGTATTTCTGCTTGTTCTTTAATCGTATCTGATACATCAGATGAGTTTTCAACAATATTTTGGATAAGATTCTTAAGATTATTCGTTGTTTTATGGATAAAACTTCCAAGCATAATAAATGTTTGAAGATATTTCCATATTATTTCTTTATTACTCTCTGAGCAATTATTCCAAACATCATTGATTTGTATATCCTTAAATATGTTATTTGTTTCAAATATAGTCGAATCAGATTCCATAATTTCCTTATTAAATGGTTCTAATTCTAACATAATTTTTTCAATACATTCTTCACCACTTAATTTTTCAATACTCTCTTTATAAATTTTGATTGTTTCATTTTTTTCTGGAAAACATTGTGTAAAGTCATTTAAAAATTCATTCAATGTCTTAGTGAAATGGTCAATATGTGTGAAATTCATTTTTTTACACATAGATTATAAAAAAATAATAATACCGCATCATAAATTACGATATAAATTACGATATAAAATAAATTACACGTAATATTAAATATTAGGATAATTTTTTAGTCAATTTCTTGAGTTAATATTTGATTCTTTTTATTTTTTAAGTTAATTTTATCTCCCTCAACTAATTTTTTTTTATTAATACGTTTAACCTTATTTTGTTCTTTAGGTTCTTTATTAGAACTATCATTTAATGTTGCAAGAGCATCAACCATTTTTTGACCTCCATCAAAGTTATGGATAATTGGGAAACCATTTTCATATATTAGCGTTTTAATATCACTAATTTTTTCTGTATCAATATCATATTCAAATGTATTAACATTAAATCCACAATTTTCAAAATAAGATAAAAGAAGTGTCTTAAGATATAATCCTTTATTTTTATCAAACGATTTCAATAAAGATTGTTCTTTAGCATATTTTATAATTCGTGAACGTTTTGTCAATGTTTTAAGTTTAATCCATACGTTATACCATTCGGGGTTAGATTCTTCTTGAACTTTATTTGCGTATAACATTTCTGAAACATTTAGAATTTTTTCTGGAAGTTTTTCACCTTTTTTAAGTGTAGCTTGTAGAAGCGATTTTACTCTCCGTTCTTCAGATTCACTCGTATATGAGTGAGTTGGTGCTACATTGCTGATTACATTTATTTCATTTTCAAGATCAAATTTTCGTAAATTTTTATTATGTTCCATTATACGTTCAGATATACTTACCATCATTTTGTTATAATTTTTCTTTGACGAATCAAGTTCCATTTATTAATCTAACATCAAGGTTTTATATGAATCAATTTTAAAAAATTAATTTAATATGTTTCTGATAAAAATCATATAATAAACTATAAATGATTTAAAATTTATAATAATTTATAAATATCATTCAATTGTATTGATATAGGATTATCAGAAACTGTCATATTAAATTTAATTACATTCCAAGTATTATTATTCTTAAATATTAATTTATTATTTATATTTTCATACAAATCTATAAAACCATGCCAATTAAATTCATTAATATTATAATTTTTTGGCAAGGAATCAGAACACCATATACCAACTATAATATTATTGAAAATATAAAATTTATAGTCATAATCTAAAATAATATTTGTGTCATATAGTTTTTTAAATATAGTGTATGGAAGTGATTCAAAATATTTACTTATATATATTTTTGTTATACCCAATTCAAGATTTATATTTTTGTCAAGTTTTATATCATTGTCAAGTTTTATATCATTGTCAAGTTTTATCGATGGTTTTTTATGATATATAAAAATTATATCAGAATGTATCGGTATATGATCGATAGAAATAGGTATAAATTTATTCATATCATAAATTTATATTAATTTACTGTCTTAAGTAAATCTAAAATATTATTAAAAATTTAGTTTTTAACGTCACTTTCTCCTACAATATCACGACAAACAGGGCATTTATAACTTGTTTCAAACCATTTATCAATACAAGACGAATGGAAAGTATGACTACATCTTAAAAGTTTTATTAGTGAATCATTATCAAAATCATTAAGACATATCACACACGATTTATCATCTATATTAACATCGTTATATAAACAAGTTTTCAAAGAATCACTATCATTTTGATTTAAACCTACACGAACATCTTCAAAATTATTAAAATCAACAATATCTGCATATTGATTTGCAAATAACATTTGTAGTGTTGTCATATCTCTTGCGAACCCACTATTTTGTAATCCAGTATTAAACATTGTTTCAAATGTATTTTGAAGTATATTTATTTGATGATTTAAGTTATTCAAACTTTGTTCATATGTATTATCATGATTTTCGTTAATTTGTTCTTCGTGGTTTTCCGTTTGATTTACATTTTCTGAATGATTTACATTTTCTGAATGATTATCATTCTCTGATACAACAGAAGAATTAGAAGACTCCGTCGTATTTTCATATTGATAGTTATATAAATTGTCTAAAGATTCATTTAATATTGTATTATTTATATTAGTATCATTTAATTCAGTAGTATCATTTAATTCGGTCGTTACATTTTGATTCGAATTATTCGCATTTGTATTTGTATTTGTATTTGTATTTGTATTTGTATTTGTATTTGTATTTGTATTTGTATTTGTATTAATAAATTCGTCTACAAGTTGATAAATATCGTCAAAATCATTAATTTCGTTCAAATTAAAATCATTTATATTACTTCCATTATATGGAATATTAAATCTATGAGATGGATTTTGTGTGTTTTGTGTGTTGGTATTAATATTATGTGATGGAATGGAATTTATAATTTGTAAAAATAAACGTTCAATTGGGTTTAATGTATTTATATCTATATTATTATTTGATGATAATAGTTCTTGAATTCTAAATAATAATTGATTTCCAATATAATTATTATTCATTATAATATAATATAATTCTTTTATCTTTAACTATTACTTTTTTTGAAACGAACATATATAAAATTTTTTACATGTTAAATATAGGAATATGGACTCAAAAATACAATGTAATCATTATGAACGTGATTGTTCAATAATATCTCCTTGTTGTATAAAGGAATATGGTTGTAGATTATGTCATGATGAAAATGAAATACACGAAATAAATCGTTATAATATTGTAAATATGAAATGCCTTAAATGTTCTGCAATACAAACACCTTCAAAAAATTGTCGTTATTGTTATAATGAAATGGCATCATATTACTGTGATATATGTAAATTATGGGAAAATAAAGAAAAAAATATATATCATTGTAAATACTGTAATATTTGCCGAATAGGTCTTGGATTAGGAAAAGACAAATTTCATTGTAATAAATGTGATTTATGTTTGTCAATAGATGTTAAAGATACACACAAATGTGTTGAAAATACAAGTCGTTCAAATTGTCCGATATGTTGTGAATATATGTTTACATCGAGAGAACCCTTAATTAGTATGAAATGTGGTCATTGTATTCATCAAAGTTGTTTTAACAGATTAATTGAAAATGACTATCGATGTCCTTTATGTAAAAAATCAGTGTGTGATATGAGTGGGTTATGGGATGTTATGACAAATATAATGGATGATAGTTCAATTCCTAACGAATATGTAAATGCAACTATAGATATTTTATGTAATGATTGTAATACATATTCGAATGTAAAGTTTAATTTTATGACAAAATGTAATAATTGTGATAGTTGGAATACAACAACAATAAATATAAAAATGTCTGATAAAGATGAGAATCAAATTGATGTGAGTACAACAGATGAGAGTACAGATGAGAGTACAGATGAGAGTACAGATGAGAGTACAGATGAGAGTACAGATGAGAGTACAGATGAGAGTACAGATGAGAGTACAACAGATGAGAGTACAGATGAGAGTACAACAGATGAGAGTACAAATACGATTTATAAATAACAGAAAATTTTAATTCAAATAAAATAATTTAAAAAAATATATATATATTATATATGAGCATATATAATATGAATTTCAAATACTATGCATGGAGTATCTATAACAATATGAATATAAGTTTTAAAATGTTAACCGATCAATATTATGTTATGATAAGTAAAATTTTTAAAACAAATATAGTTGTCAGAAAAGATGCACAACAAGGTTCATTAGAAAGAATAAAATGTTTCTTTTCATATCCTACACAAGTAAATGAAAATTTATACTTAGGAAATATATATAATTCTGCAGATATTGAAACATTAAAAAGTAATAAAATAACAATGATAGTAAATGTAAGTAAAACAATTTCAAATTATTTTACCAATGATTTTAAATATATTAATATTAAGATAGATGATATAAATGATGAGAGATTTGGTGAAGAATTAATGGAAACAGTAGATAACATAAAAGAAGAAATAAATAAAAACGGTAATGTATTTGTCCATTGTCTTATGGGAAGTAGTCGTTCAGTGACAGTTGTTCTTACATATTTGATTAAATATGAAAACAAAACACTTGATGAAGCATATACATACCTTAAAAATATAAGACCTACAATTAATATAAATAAAACATTCTATGAACAATTAAAGAAAATTAATTTCAAATAAAAATCAAAATCAAATCAAATCAAAACAAAATCAAATCAAAATCAAATCAAATCAAAATTAAATACAATCAAAATAGATATAAAGATTTGCCCCTACAGTAAATTACAGTAATAAATGGCAGACACTCAAGAACACAACACTCAAGAACATAACACTCAAGCGAATTCCGCCCAAAGAAGAAATTTCGATGGACGTAGACGTTTTAGTCGCAGAGCACATATGTCAGTAGATCGTGGACTTATTCGTATTAATAACCTTTTTGGACCCAAAGGACCATCTCGAATCCTAATTAGTCGTTCTCAATGGGAGAAACATGTACGTTTTGTCACATCTGGTGTGATGGATAGATGGATTCAAAATCATGATTCGGACCTATATCTCAGAGAACGTGATGGAGATTATAATCATAGTTCTAACAACAGACATCATAGAGAAACTGGTTCAGACACCAATGTTCCTTCAGAAAGTCCTGTCAATGTTACCACTTCAGAGTCGGTTGAACAAAATGAGTAAATTTAACTTGATTTACAATTATAATAAATAATCCCTAAAATCGCAAATAAAAATAAAATTAAAAAAATATTTTTTAATAAAAATCTATTATTTCCTATAATATTTCGTAAATTTAAATCATTGGAAATTTTATTTTCATTTATAAAAGTAACTAACGGTGTTGCCCATTTAACTGTTTTGTCTGTCATCTATAAAAAATAAATATATATTTAAATTATTCCTTTAGCACATTCATTAAATTCATCAATACTCAATTTGAATATTGATAATTTTTCTATTAATGTTTTATATTTATTCGAATTTATAACATCTGTTATGCGGGTATCATTTATATCTAATATCATATTATCAATCGATTTTAATAAAATAGTGATATTAGAAATAGAATTATTTAATGTATGCATATCAGATGGATAACTTTTTGTATATATCATTTCATCGATAAATTTAAAAATATCATTGATTGATTGATTTACTTCATTTATTTTTTCTAATGTATTTTTTCTATCAATATTTGTATTTATTTTTGTATTTACAATTGTAGTAGAATTTCTATCAATAATTTCTAGTTTGTCATAAAAATGAGATAAATCATTTTTAATTATATTACATCGTTTTGTATATTCATTTAGTTCATATAATAATTTAGAATTTGATTCCTCAGTATATTTAATATGATTTTTAAGTTTATTTATACTGGTTATTATTGATTTGATATCATATGCATCTCTTAATTCTCCAAAATGTTCTAAATATATATCTGTTCTTATAAATAGACTTAAATGTGATGATTTTTTTATTTTGTCAATTTGTAAAATAGATTCAAAATATTTATTAAATTCGGATGCTCTTTTAATTATTATATCTCTATTCATTGAACCAAACATTTTTTTTTTTGGAAATTCAATTGATAAAGAATAAATATTTTTGAAATTTTCGTGTAATTCAAGGATTTGACTATATCTTTTTGAAATTTTCCAAGACGTAATATCATTTATTATATCAAGTATAAAAACTTTTCTATCCTTAAATTCGTTATTTTGAAGAGATACATTTATTTGCATATATATATAATTAATTTATTTAATTAATTTAATTGATTTATATTCTATTAAATGTATAATTATCAAATTTATCAAATATTGTTCCTACAATAATCATATTTTTAACTGTGTTTTTCATTTTTTTACTATTATTATGTATATCTAATGCCTTCTCAAAAGTTAAATCACCAATATACCAATAACACGTTTTAAGATATTCAGAACTTAATCGACAACAATACAAATGATATATTAAAATTATTTTACGAATTGTTTTATCATCATTTGCATTTTCTATTTCAACAATAAATGGATTTGGTTCTTTATCACACCATCCAGTATAATATTCATTTTTAATAGGATAATCAATCTTATTATCCAATTTATTTTTAATATTTGTTAATTCAGATAAATTTTTATCTGAATCATCTAATATATTTTGTAATTCGACAAATCTTTTTTGCCATTTATCTATATCAAAATCCATCGCGATAAAATATATAAATAACAAACAAATAAACAAATAAATAAAAATAATTTAATTAACAAAATTGAATCTTTTATTAAAATAATATATTGATTGGATTTATCCAAATGGCATCAAAAAACAATTATAAACAGTACGTCAATAAATATATTGATATAAGTCAGTTTGGTAATGGTTCTATAAAGGATATTGATATTATGCGAATATTACATATTTATAAAAAAATCATTAAAAATAATCAAAAGAATTATAATTTAATATCATTATGTAAACATAATACTCTATACTGTTGTATAACAGAACCTGATGTAACATTATATGAATATATTCATAGAATTATGAATTACACAAAAGTAACTGGTTGGGAAATATGTTATGGATTTGTGTTATTATCAAAATTTATAAAGATTAAGCGATTGGATTTTCAAGAGTGTATGAAGTTTAAGTTATTCTTGATTAGTGCTTATATTGGAAATAAATTTTGTTCAGACACATGTTATAATACTTACTATTGGTCGAAGTGTGGAGGAGTAAAAATAAAAGAACTAGTTGATATTGAGATTAATTTTCTTAAAGTTATAGATTATAGATGTTTTATAAAACCAAGTGAAATAATATCTTTATTGGTTGTTACAGAAATAATTGGTAATCAGACATTTAATATTGAATTAATTAAAAATGAGAACGAAAGAATAGAAAACAATGCATTTGATATGCCATATACATCATTAATAAAAACATTTAAAAATTACAAAGGATCATATGATTATGGATTTAATAGTTATGAAAATATAGAAAAATTGATTAAATTATGTGATGATAATGATGAAACAAATATATATCGTATTTAAATAAAAATAAAATAAAATAAAATAAAATAAAATAAAATATAATAATTTTTTCTTAAATAGTTTATCAATTACTTAAGAAATTATAATATCAATCATTATATTAGTATATAACATATGAATAATAGAGCAAATAATACAAATAACATACCTAATATTTTATATGATAACGAATTTATTCGAACATTGCCTCAAAGAGCAATGAATAATAATAGTGAATTTGATAGATATATAACTGAAAGGAATAAGAATGATATACATAATTATAATTCACGAGATGCTGAAATGCTACGTATGGAAGAACATAATAAAAATTTTAATAAAATTAATGGATTAAATAATGGAATAAATAATGAATATTTATCGAATGAATCCAATATAAGAGAGAAAAAGTATCGGAATAATGTTATTAATATAGATAGTGCATCTCGAAATAAAGATGTATATCCATTTTCTCATACATTTAAAGTTCCTCTTCCAAAAAAATTAAACAATATATCCAAAGTTGAGATGGTTAGTATGGAATTTCCCAATGCACAACGTATATTTACACAAAGAAATAATAAAATACGTTGGAGTAACCAATATGAATATGGTGATATAACAAGTATTACAGTACAACCAAATGACCCTGTTTTAGGAAATTTATCAAGTAGTGATAGAACTGACAAATTTATTAAAATAAAGACAGTATATCCGGTTAAAGATATAATTAAAAAAGGGGAAAAAATAAAAATAGTAGGTCTTACAGTAAAGAAAAGTGATAATACAATAATAAAACCATACTCAACAACACCATCTTTAATGCACGGAATTGGAAAAGATAGTGGTCATTTTTCCAGTGGAAATAGTCATACTGGTACTATAAGTGATGTATTAAACAATGGTTCATACCGAATAAAACCATCACATACATTTATTCAAAGTAATAATGAAATAAGTTCATATTTACGATGGGGAACTGGAGATAATCAATTCGGAGAATCTCATGATTATTATAACAATAATAAGATTCATATTACATCGGGTTCTGCAAAAAATCAAGTAAGAAAAATTACAGATTATACTGGTCTTATTTCAAATCAATCAATATATCCTAATATTGATATCGAATCAAATTTTACTGCCAATGTAAGTATAGGGGATTCATATGAAATCATTGATGATGCATATATTGTTATATATGAACCTGAAGATACATTAGTTGATACTTTGGATGGTTCAACAAAAGTTGGTATAGATGAATTTTGGATATCAGATTATCAAACAACATTAGATAATAATACTATAAGTAATCAATCATATGATTATACAGTTGGACGATGGTATATTGATAGAGACGAAGATAGAAATTATATTAAAATGATTACACCTACAATACATAAAACTGCCATTCCAGAAGGGAATTTTGATAGAAATTCATTATCAAATTATATTGCGGGTTATATGAATAATGTTAAAAATACAAATGGATATCCACATAGTTTTAGATTAGCAATAAATCCTGCAACAGATGCAGCAGCTATAACTCAAAAAATTACACAATCTCTTACAACATGGATAAATCATTATGAATATAATGATTTTGCAATTAGTGGATTTGTTTTTTGTGTATCTGGTGAGAATAAAATATCGATTGTATACCCAAGTCATGGATTACAATACGGTAATATACTAGGTATAATAAAATATCCTCCAACAGATATTTATAATGATTGGTCTTCTACAAATGCGGATAACGGATGGCCTGTATCAGATTTAAATATGGATTTATTTGGATATGCAATGATTATTACAGATAAAAGTATTGATGATTGGGGAACTAAAAATAGGATGGAAGAAAATGTTCGCATTGGAATTGAGAATACATATACTTCACCAAATATCAATGGGAAACATTATATAATTCATTCCCCTAAAACTCCATATGCAATTAATTCACGAAATGATTCACCGTGTTATTGTTATGTAATTAGTAAAAAGATTGATGATAATTATCCAATTACATATAATAATGCGGATAATGGTTCAAGTGTAATATTAAAAACAAATGTTATTGGTAAATGGGGATTTAATGTAGAAGTATCTGGTAGTACTGGTGTTAGTGGTATTACACCAGGTTCAATAAATGGAAGTCATGCTGTTAATAATACCGGACGTATTACACGTGATAATAATGTAACTTCAATCGATAAAACAAATGGTTATCCATTAGATATGTTTATAGTAACTACTGACGATACTGCATCTAAAACTGTATCTGGTACTGGTGGAGTATCAATTAAGGTAAAAAAGGATATGCCTTTCAAACTTTTATTTAAAGATTATATCGATGATATTGGACCAGTTTTCGGATTTACAAGTGTAAATGACAGAAAAGATACCCCAACATGGAGAGCCAAAATTTTCAATACAGAAGATAGTAGTTCAAATACTCCAGTATTACAAAAATTAAATTTTACTGGTGATAAATATGTTTATATAATATCACCAAAATTAAGAGCATTATATGATACGTTCGGTATAGATAACATATTTGGTAAGATACCTATTACTGGTTTACCAGGTGAATTATTATTTAATCCTATGGTTAAAAATATATTTACATCTTTTGATCCAGTAATGCCAAACATTGAAGATATAGAGTTATCTATAATAAGACCTATGAACGATATTCTTGAAACAAATAGTAATTTAGAGATTTACAGAAATAAACTAACCAGTGTTGTTATAGTTATTACCGTAAATAAGATTGATAATTCCTCAATAACAGATGTCAGAGACGGTGTATTATTATCATTAATAGAGTTAAAATCGAGTGATGGAATACAACATTTATTAGTTGGAAGTGGTAATCAACGAACAGGTAATGAAAACAGACAATTTAAAATTGTAAGTATAACATCATCTTCTGATACTACATATTCAATGGTAATAAAAATTGTGACCCAAAAGGATGTAGATTTTAATATATCAAGTTCTATTATATTTCCAATAAACCCTATAGATATAGCAAAATATATTAGAGATAATGTTCCGGTAAATGAAACTAATCATCCAAGTGCAACATATCCATATTTAAGTAAGATAGTATCATTTGACCAAATAATAGAAAATATAAATCCTCCAAGTAAAACCGATTATTATGATTTCAATGATATGGATTATTCATTGACACTTAATTTTGTCGAAGAAATTGAATATGCAAAATAATTAAAATATCCAAATACCCAAAATAATTAAAATATCCAAAATACCCAAAATAATTAAAATATCCAAAATACCCAAAATAATTAAAATATCCAAAATACCCAAAATAATTAAAATATCCAAATACCCAAAATAATTAAAATACAAAAATAATTAAAATACAAAAATAATTAAATACAAAAATAATTAAATACCAAATAAAAACATCATATAAAAAGCAAAAGATAATTATATACAACAATAACAATAAAATGACGACATTAATTATTTATGATTTAGAAACAACCGGTTTGGAATGGGAAACTAAACATATTATAGAAATTGCAGCTGCTGTTATTGAATTACAAAATAATCCATCCCAATCAAATATTATTATAAAAGATGAATTTAATAAATTAATTGACCCAGAATGTGATATACTCAATACTGATATTCACGGTATTGATAATAAAGTTATGCGTGTTAAAAATGCAAAAAACTTTGGTGAAACTATACCAGAATTTATTGATTGGATAAATAATCATACTGAAAAAAATAATGATGTTGTACTAGCATCCCATAATAATATAATGTTTGACCAAAAATTTTTAGAAAACGAATTTTTTAAAGCAAAAATGACAGTTCCTAAAAACTGGCGTTTTTCAGATACATTAATATATCTTAGAAAAGCTATGCCAAATGAACCAAGTCATTCATTACCTAAATTATATAAATCTATTTTTTCAAAGAATTTAAAAAGTGCACACAGAGCGATTAGTGATGTAAAAGGGTTATGTGAAATTCTAAATTATGTATATAGTAATGAATTGGGAACACCAATGCGGGATTTAAAAAATTTAGCAATTAAAAGTGCATTTTGGCAAGATTTATGTAGTCAAGATATGTCATATATATTACAAATAAAAAGCGACCAGATCATACTTTTAAAGAATATTTATGGTATGAGAACAGTAAATGATATTATAGCACATTATAAAACAGATAATGAACTATTTATGTGGGCCAAAATGAATCTTTTTAAAACAAATTGTAATCATTTAGCAAATATGATGATGAGAATGATTCGTCATTATAAAAAGATGCAACAATAAAATTATTCTTTTACAAGATTATAAATTTAAATAATATTGTTTTGCAAATAAATTATGTAAGTAATCTTAAGATAATAATATCAATTAAAGAGAAAACAAATACAATACATATTATTTTACAAAATTCAATCATTGGTGGTAAAATTATATCTCTATGTGATTTAAGTCCATTTTTCCCTATATTATAATGAAGTAATCCTTCAAAGGTAAACACTATAAAAGTCACAAAAAATACTAAAATACTTTGTGCCATATAAAATATGTTAATATAATAAACACAATAAACTTATTTTAAAAGTTTTGATGGTTTAATACTTTTATCAAATTTAATATTTGTAGGGTTTAATGAACATATTCCAGAGAATAAATCAATTAAAACTCGTCTTTGATAATTTGTAATAGAAATACTATCTGGGTAATCTATTATGAATTCTATATAAATGTCACCAAATACTTTATTACCAATTTTATTAAATATTGGTAAACCTTCATTTTTAATTACCCAATATGTATTAACACCCAATATAATTTTATTATTCATATCTACTTTTATTATATGATT
>Ga0209667_1002253_pt1 | contig 12920 bp, 8 predicted proteins | sample SaaInlV_165m_DNA_2_FD_184682 | JGI IMG/M metagenome (GOLD analysis project Ga0209667, IMG submission 184682) | Marine microbial communities from expanding oxygen minimum zones in the Saanich Inlet - Saanich Inlet SI037_S3LV_125m_DNA (SPAdes)... | ecosystem: Environmental > Aquatic > Marine >... | reverse complement strand
GTTGTCCATAGAACCACGAGCACCAGAAATAGCCATGTTAACTGCAGCGTTAGTTGAACCGGATTGAGCCAGTTCATTCTTTGCCACGTCTCCCGCTTCTTGCTTTCCTTGGTCAAGAATGACCATAATATCTTCTTCAAGTGTTTCACGAGGAGTTCGCCCTGGCCGGGTTTCATATCCTCGTCCATCCTTTCCGAATTTATCTAGAGCAGCCTGAACAAGAACACCAGCTTCAATATTTGCATCTCGAATAGATTGCAAAGCACCAGCGCTGAGGTCTTCATCATCAATACCAGTGGTAAATCCTAGAGATGTGCACGCTGCAATAGAGAGGCGTGTAAAGTCGTCAAGGAATTTAGCGCCAAGTTCTGGCCCATTGGTTTGAACGATTGCATCGAGAAGACGTCCGTCTTCTGCACCAATTGCCCGCTTGTCGAGTGTTCCTTCAACCATACCGTTCTTGACAATAACATCGTCATTTGAACGACTACGGAATCGCAAGTGAATGTTGTCAGGAATAATCAGAGATATGATATCTTGTCCACGGAAGCATTCCTTACCATTTTCATCTTCGACAATTTCAGGTAATTTGCCAGTCCATCCGATATTTCCAATCATTTCCAAACCGTGACGTCGATTGATAAGTGTCCCAGGGCGTGAAAGCAAGTAAGCTCCTGAAATGTGGTCGTGTATTCCACCAATCACTGCACCACCATATCGTGGGGTGAGGATGTGCTCTTGAACACGCATCAAAATCTTCGCTTCTGCACGTGCTTCTTCAGATTGAATAACGTGCAAGTTCATTTCGTCACCGTCAAAGTCAGCGTTGTATGGCGTACAAACTGCCAAGTTGAAACGGAAGGTATGCCCTTCCATAACTCGAACTTCGTGGACCATCATTGACATTCGGTGAAGCGATGGCTGTCGGTTAAAGATAGCAACATCGCCATCGATTAAGTGACGTTCAACAAGGAGACCTGGTTTTGGATTGCCGTTGCGGTCGATGGTTGAAAGACGGTCTTCAACCCGTGTTCGGTCGCCCCATTCATCGGAAGGGCTGCCACAGTGAGGGCAACTAATTTCCAAGTGTTCTGGGTGTGGGTCCGGATGAACTTTGTCTGCTTGAGCAAGTTCATGCATCCATCGGTAGTGAAGTTTGGCACGAGGGTCGTCTTCAGGAAGTTTCTGAGCATTCAGATCTTCGCCTCGAAGGTTCGCAAGTGTAGCCTCATCATCGACAACATAGGATGTTTCTTGAGAGCCATCAACTGGGTTGACGAAAATCTCAGGTTTGATTACAAGCCCTGGCAAAAAGTTCGGAGCAGGTAAGCATTGGTGCATATCTGGGCGGAGTGTTGTATCTTCATTGCACTCAGGGTTGTGACAGCGGAATCCAGCATTGATCAAACGGCTTCGTTGATTGATACGAACACGACGGTTGTCACCACGAATAATGTAGTTGACACCAGGGTGCACATCAGGACCACGTAGAATCATCTGTCTCATTTGTTCACGGTTACGGGATGTAACTCGAATAGGTACAGTCAATTCCTTTGCAATCTTCTTTGGAACACCAACTTCGTTAACACCCAAGTAAGGGTCAGGTGAAATAACTGAACGAGCACAGAAGTTAACACGCTTTCCAGACAAGTTACTTCGGAAACGTCCTTCCTTACCCTTCAATCGTTGTGTCAATGTTTTGAGCGTACGACCTGAACGGTGTCGTGCAGGAGGAATTCCTGAGGTTTGGTTGTCAAAGTAAGTAGTAATGTGGTATTGTAACAATTCCCAAAGGTCTTCAACAATCAATTGTGGAGCACCGGTGTCTCTGTTTTCACGAAGACGTTGATTAATTCGGAGAACATCGACCAATTTGTGGGTCAAATCGTCTTCTGAACGGTCTCCACTGTCAAGGGTAATGGATGGGCGAACAGTAATTGGAGGCACAGGGAGAACCTTGAGCACAATCCATTCTGGTCGGTTTTTCTTATCCATTCCAATGAAAATCAAGTGGTCGGATGGGATAGCACTGAGCCATTCACGGACATCGCGAGGATTTAGTTTGCGCTCAATCTCTGCTTTTCCTGCACCTTGAGATTCCAACTTTTCTTTGAAGGTCGTTGGTTTGTCCAGCATAATCTTACCTTGCATGGCTTGACAGTGCATACATTGTCCACGACGAGTTCCTGTGGTGATTTTTTCAACTTCCTTGATAATCTTAGAAAATTCTGTTGAACCTACACCGTGCTTAATCTGAATATCACGAATACGAGTTCGGTAGTAATCTTGTTCACTCAATTCCGGATTCGACGGGTGGGTGTTCTTGGTATCGTGCAACAAAATGTGACTGCACTTTGAACAGGTTGCCTTCAAAGCGGTCTTGATGAGATTTACGAAACCAATGTGAATCACTGGAAGTTCAAGAGCAATGTGGCCGAAGTGACCGGGAGACTCGTCATACTTACAGTTGTCAGTTGGACAAACCAATCCTGGTTCGATGACACCCATGTGAGGGTCCATCAATCCTTGGCGGTAAGCGTGTCCATCATCCTTGTATGTGTCTGCAGTCTTCACTTCAACAGCAGACATTTGTCGGATTTCTTTTGGCTCCATCAAGCCAAAGCGAATCTGAGCGATACGCTTTGGAATCATTGTATTTTTTTGGCTCATCTTCGGTCCTCCAGTTCAAGACGCATGGCCACACCTAAACTCTTCATTTCGTCTAGGAGCAGCTTGAATGCATAGGAAGTTTGTACTTTGTAGACTTCAGCGCCGTCGCCGTGAATTGGGCTGACGTATGTGCGACGCTTTGGATCATACCAAGCGATGTGACCTGATTGAGCACAAACATACATGTCAATACCATCAGATTCATCGAGAAGACGGTCTTTGATAACCATAGAAGCACCGTGTGCAATCAAACAGTCACGTTCCATTTCACCGAATCGTAGACCACCTTGGCGGGCTCTTCCTTCAGTAGGTTGGCGGGTGAGAATTTGGACACGCCCTCGGGAACGAGCGTGAATCTTGGATGAAACCAAGTGGTGCAATCGTTGGTAGTAAATACAACCAATGAAGATGTCAGCAGGATAAACTTCTCCAGTTTCACCGTTAATCATGGTTTCACGACCGGTGTGTGCAAGTCCATTTCGGACAAGTCCATCCCGGAGACTGCCTTCTTTTTCACCACGGAATGCAGTCGCATCAATACGACGACCTTCCATAGAACCGACTTTTCCACCAATCATTTCCAAAACGTGTGCAACAGTCATTCGAGAAGGAATAGCGTGCGGGTTAATCACCAAATCAGGAACGATTCCATCAGCAGTGAATGGCATGTCTTCAGGTTCTACAAGACGTCCGATGACACCTTTTTGTCCGTGTCGTGAAGCGAATTTATCGCCAACTTCAGGAACCTTGTGGCTTCGAACCATAACTCGGACCAAACGACCGGAATCAAGTGATTCAGTTACGTAAACATTGTCGACCCAACCCTTTTCGCCATGACGAACGAGCATTGAAGATTCTCGACGTTCTTGGGCAAGAAGGAAAGCACCGCCAGCTGATTCTTCAAGGAAACGAGGAGGGCTTGTTTTACCAACAAGCACATCGCCACCCTCGAGATACATCTCAGGCAATGGCAAACCGTCTGCTTCCAAATGTCGATAGGACTCTTCAGGTTTGAGTCCCTTGACTTCTTGCAGCGAACTACCTGGCTTTTCGATTTCTTCAACTTGACCACCAGGGAATCGGCGGCGTTCAGCGTTGTAAGTTCGGTTAAAGGTCGAACGACCAAGAGCACGGTCAACTGAACCTTTGTTCATGATGACAGCGTCTTGCATGTTGTATCCGTGAAGAGACATAATCGCTACGATGAAGTTTTGACCACCAGGACGTTCGTCGAAGTGAGTTGATTCCATTGCAGCGGTTCGAGTAATCGAGGTCTGTGTGTAATGCAATATGTGAGCACGCGTATCAGGGCGCATTCGGTAATTCGAACTTGGAAGTCCGAGCGATTGCTTAACCATTGCAGTTCCACCGGTAACACGAGGTGTCGAGTTGTGCTCTGGGTAAGGAATGAGTGAAGCACAAACACCCAACACAAGTTGAGGGTCGATTTCACAATGCGTGTATTCTTCATCATACAACAATGGAACCGAAACTTCAGCAGATTCCCAATCACCGTTAGGCATGCGAACCCTTGCAAGAAGTTTTGCTTCAGTTGCACCTGGTTCTCCAAGGTTGACCCATTCGACATTTTCGTTGGTCAATGGACGTCCTTCAAATGGCCCAGATGGGATTGTTTCAGGTAGAACAAACGGTCTTGGTGCAATGAGAAGATCTTCTTCTTCCTCTGCATCGACCCATTCGACAACACCCTCATGAACCAAGTTCTTGAAGGTCATTTCGCCGTCTCTCAAAGCTTGAAGGTGTTCGCCAGTCAAGCGTGGCGCACCATCGTAGAGAATTACCAAAGGTCGCAGAATACGTCCCTTGTCGGTGTTGATGAAAATATCCTTATTTTCCTTATCGTGACGAATCGAGACTTCGGCAGGAATGGTTCCACGACGACGAGCGGATTTGAAATGGCGAACCAAGTTCTTTCCGTTCTTGTGGATACCATAGATGTCACCATTAACGTGAATACGGTCACCGGAACTCCAGTCTTCGAGTTCACTGTTAACATCAAGTTCATCGAGTTGTTCTCGAACTTCGACTTCACTGATGTGTTCAGAGATATCAATCATCTGAGCAGCGTTCTTTACAAGACCGCAGTTTTGGCCTTCGGGAGTCTCGTTAGGACACAAACGACCCCACTGTGTAGGGTGCAGGTCACGGGCTTCGAAGTGAGGTTGACTTCGAACCAATGGAGAAGTGACACGGCGCATGTGAGACAGAGATGCGAGGTATGTAGTTCTGTCAAGCAATTGACTGACGCCAGAACGTCCACCAACCCAGTTTCCTGTTGCAAGTGCGTGCATAATCTTTGAAGTCAATACGTCAGGCCGTAGGCATGATGTTATTTTCAACTCACGCTTACGGTTGTGGTGGCGTTCAAGTTGATATTTGAGGTCACGAGCAAGTTGTCCAGATGAAACACGGAACAAATCTTCGATAAGATCGCCAGCAAGACGAACACGCTTGTTCGCATAGTGGTCCTTGTCGTTTGGTTCACGGTTGGTCAAAGCCATTTCGAGAACTTGACGCACGATTCGTCCAAGGAAAATAGCCTTCTTTTTCCGATCGGTTGATTGGTCGCCCAAGTGAGGAAGTAGTTCACGGTCAAGCAATTGGTTAACACGTTGTTCACGATATTCCTTTTGTTGGCCAGCAGCAAATTTCTTTTGCAACCATTCATGAGCTTCAACCATCGATTGAACAGCATACTCTTCATTGTCGTTGACTTCGTTGAGGTTTGCCACGATATACTTGAATGTCTCAGTAGGTCCTGCAACTGTTTGGAACACTTCTTGGTCGTTTTCGATTCCAAGAGCACGCATCAACAACACAACAGGGATTGCAGTGGTACCAGCGGTGCTGATTTTCACCATGAGCATACCGTCACGGCGCTTTTCAACATTCAATGGTTTGCGCATTCCGTCTTTTTGAGAGAAAATCTTTGCGACTTCAGTTCGCTTTGCATAGCGCTTGTTAATTTCAACAGTAACTCGGTTTGGTGCGAGATCCTCCATTGAAATCAAAACACGTTCTGTTCCGTTGATGATAAAATAGCCTCCAGGGTCAAGGGGGTCTTCGCCTCGCTTTCGGAGCAAATCATCCCACATAGCAGAATCTTCAGTTGAGGTCGTAGGATACAATTGACGTTCACCAGCAATGTGCTTTGCATGGAGATTACATCGTGTTGAACGAACCATAATTGGCATACTTCCAACTTGAACGCCGCTTTCTACAGGAGAAGGGACACCGTTACGGGAAATTTGGAAATCAATAGTAACAGGAGACATATAGGTCAACTTACGAAGTCGGCATTCCATCGGCGTTGAAGGGTGTTCAGCACCGTTCGCTTCACGAATAGTTGGTTCACCGAGTTTGATGTTCTTCAAACGAATGGTGATGTCGTGATCGACAACGTCGAGTTTGATGTATCCACCATCATCATCAATGATTTCTTCATCCGTTCCAACACGAATGTTGCGGATGATTTTTTCCATACGAGAGATGGTGTTGTCGCCTGACGGAATACAGTCGTCATAGGAAGCGAGTTGGTGGTTAACGAGGCTACGTTCTTTGAAAAATGATTGAATAATTTCTTGCATGCTAAAACCTCCCCTTAGTTACCCTCTACAATAAGTCGATAAGCAACTGTCCTACCCGCAGATGGGGACTTGCGGATAACTTTCAGTACGCGGTCGGCAATCCAACCTGCGGCGAGTGGTTTGTGTTCTGGGTCAGCAGCAAGACGGGCATTGTCTTGTGCTTCTGCCATTTCCTTGATGACTTGAACGACGGGGTCGCTGATGAGAATTTTTGGCAACCATTCCTTGGCCAATCGTGGCTCACCTGTTTCATCATCTGGTTGAACCATTTCCCAAGGAGCGAGAGCTTCACTCTCGATTGCAAATTGGTCTTCAACCGAAATGTTTGCTTCACCAACCAATTCTTGGTGAGGGACTAAGATATGATTGAGTGCATTGAATCGCATGGTGATTTCAGGTCGGTCGAAATCGTCGATTGCCTTGGCACGGATAGTGATTTTCTTGCTCTTCGATTTTGAACGTCGACGAGAGCCTTGTTCAGCGATAACCGCCATGGTGCTGATGAATTGTTCTGAATCTTTTGAAACACCAAGTGTGGAAGCGACTTCATCAGAAGACATCGCCTTGATGTCTGTCATGTTTCGGTCAGTAGCCAGTTTGTGTGCAAATTCTTCGGAGACTCCAAGCTCCATGAGTCGTTTCTTTGTTGCGCTTTTTACTACCATCCTCATACCCCGCTCAGGCCCAACTATACGAGCCGGAAGCCCAGTCAGGCGGGCCTGACGGGGTTCGAACCCGCGACCATCGGATTAAAAGTCCGACGCTCTACCTGACTGAGCTACAGGCCCAAAATAGCAACTTGGGCTTTTTGGCCGACTTTCCAACTGTTCTTATACCTTGCGCAAGCCACAGTTGGTGCGTTTTTGTAGAGGAGTTCATGCATTATGCACTATATTGAAATGACAAAACATAGGTTTTGGCCTCGGGTTGCACGATTTTGTTGAATTGGATAGTCATAAAGGCTCAGAAAGGTTGGCCCGAATCGAACCATATGGATGATGATGAATTCTTCGGGTCAAATGACGCCGAGCAAGAAATTTCGCGATTAAATCGGGTCGCAAAGCATCTAATTTGGACCACGCCACAAAACCGAAAAATAGACTTGATTATTCCACCGACAGTTTATCCTCCACGAGAGGATACCGACCTGCTTGCAAAGACCATTTCCAGTATTCCAAACCCAAGCGGAAAGCGGCTGTTAGAAATTGGTTGTGGTTCGGGTGCAATTTCACTTTTTGCCGCACAATTAGGGTTCTCAGTCACCGCTTGTGACATCAATCCTTATGCAGTTGCAAGCAGCCGTGATTCCGCACAACAAAATAACATAGAAATCGATGTTCGAGAAGGTGGGCCCGGGCCTGAAAGTGATGGGAGAGTGCGTCAATGGTCAGGCGATTTTCCACACGACGTGATTGTGTGGAATCTACCATATTTAATTCCCGAAAAAAATTCACAACATCTCGGACCTCTAGAAGAGGCGGCTCTTCTTGACACAGATGAAAAGGGTCTTGTAAGTCGTCTATTAAATCAACTGAATACAAACAATATTTTGGCCGATGATGGAGTGATATATCTCCTCGTTTCTCAAAACGAGAAAGGTATTGCTGCTCGTCCAAACTGTCTTCGAAATGGTTTTGCTGTTCGCACGATTGCGCAGCACCAATTTGATGATGGTGAACAACTGGCAGTTCTTGGAATTTGGCGGCCATTTCACGGCAATTCAAACATCTTCAAGGCTGAGATTGATTCCACAAATTCTTCATTACTATCATCTGAAAATGTTGAAGGTGATTTCTTGCAGGCTGGACGTCAATTGATGGGACACGGACGCCGTGGTCGTGCATGGTCACACGAAGATATCGCTTTTGCTGGGTCATGGGTGATTCGCGAAAATTGTGAGCGACCAAATCCTGGTCTACTCCAACTCCAGGGTGGCTTGGCACTATATGACGCGATTTTCGCCCTGCTGGGATCTACCCAAAACCTCGTATTAAAATGGCCAAATGATATTCTGCTCAAGAAAGATAACCAACTTCGCAAAGTGGGTGGAATCTTGGTCGAAAGCGTCAGCCGTGGTAAATCCTCGCGCATTGTCCTTGGTATTGGCTGTAATATTCAGTCAACAAAGGTGCAAAAAGAGGGTTATTCTATCGCGTATTTACGGGAGTTAGATGAACAGATATCTCTCGATGATTTTCAAGTTGTAATTCAAGCATCGGTTGCCTCCTGGTTTGAACGAAAACAGGGAATTAATCAACCCAAAAATAAGGAGATTATATCACTCTATCAATCAAAATTTTCCGAAGGAATTGATGCCCTTGGCACATCACTCTATAGAAATAGGGAGATGCTGTTCAGCACTGTTAAAGTCGACGGAAAAATAACATTAATTGATGCTGAAAACATCACCCATAATATAGAAGATGGTGAACACATCGAATGGTCAAATTATGACTCGAATTAGACCTCAGATTCTAGCACAGCATCGACGGTTTGATTCATCATCTCATCCCGTCTTTTTGCCATACCAAAAATCACGCATATGGCGCCAAGGGGATAAATGATGAAATCGATGAGGATTTTTCTGTCGACATCAACTACGACATCACCTGAGCCTTGAACAAAATCAACCGAATAGGAATAAAAACCCTTTTCTTCTACTTCAAAAATGATAGATTCTGATTCACCACCTGCTAGATTGAACTGCTCTGATAGTTCTACATTTCCATTCTCATCACGAATTTCAATCTCAAAAGATGATTGATTTTCAGCTTCGACAGTGAACTCGAATGTGTCGCCTTTCAGCATGGATGCACCATTAGAATAGGGTTCAGCATCCGCATCAACATTCACTGGAGATACAAAACCGTGGATAAAGAGTCCTCCAATCAAAAATGTCACCCCGAGGAGAATGAATACATCACTCATCTTCATTGCAGGTGCACTGCCGCCTCCAGCCATAGCACCACGTGCAAGCGTAATCACATGAAGGTGATGGTCAACGATTTCGCTTTGGACGAGGAATGGCTAAACGTTCACGAACTAAACGTATTTTTCCACTACTGGTTATACTTCGGATTCCATGAGTCAAAAGTGAGTCACCAGACTCAATAAATTGACGTACGCTTTGATATTCTGAATGAGGGATTTCAAGAATTGCAAAACCATGATTTTCGATTCCTCCTAAGGCCGATACTGCAGCAATAGCAACCTCTGAATGGGCGGGGTGGAAATCCATCAAACGAAAGGGTTTGGAATCTTCAAGAGGATGCAATACTTCGGAAAGATGTTTTTCAAACGATGAACGTGATTCGAATTGAGCAAGACATTCAATGCCTACCCATCTGCGTTTTCCACGCAATGCCTTCGACAAACGCTTTGCCATCGTAGCGTGGATGAACTCCTCCTTCAATACATTTGACCGTAAATACCGTGCATAGAATGAAAATACATAAACGCGAGGACACGCCATGGAGGAGGACGGAGGAGTCGTGATTGATGGAAGCAATGAGAGAGACCTCTTGCTCGACTTAGCATCAAACGAAACCTCACTTTTGGGATTGATTCGGACTTTACTTTCTCCGAAAACGCTCCCTCATTTGGCACTCATCACCTTGCTTTCCACAGTTCTCTATTTCATCGCGAGTACCGATGATGGGGGCGATATTGCAGCTCTTGGGTTCATCTCCCTTTCATGTGGTTATGCAATAACAGCATTGTTTTCCAATAACCAACAAGTCAAATCGTGGATTACTCTGTCCGACCAATCTGATTCAATAGAAAAAAAGAAATTCACCTCTCGAATATTTTCGAGTTTTAAAATTTGCATTTTCCCGTTGGGCATCTCAGGCATACTCGGCCTTCTCATCATGACGTTATTTGGTCAAAACTCCGGTTCGGATTTACCTGCGGCATTTCCCATCAGCCTAGGTTCACTATTCGTGCTTTGGGCTGTTGCACAAGGTCGCTCATTTGGTTCTTGGGCGTCATCTATTGCAGCAAAGAAATTGCCACCTAGAGAAAGTAGTTCGGGAAACATGAAGGTGATGACTGCCATTCAACTATGTATTATCCTAGCACTCTCGGGTCTTGGAATTGTAGGATTTCAATTCCTTTACGAGGACAATTTCGACATCGGAGATGCAATCCTTTCCAATGTTATCTTCTTCTTACTCGCCACTGCAGTTTACGGATTAACGGTAGCATGGACTTGGAAACAAAGGCAAATGTCCTTGCGGGATAAAGCACTCAAACGTTTTTCCTCACGATGGACAATCTTTGCACATATTTTTGCGACATGGCATCTCCTTACAATCTGGCGTCAACTGGTAATGTCTCCTGGAACCATAGAAGTGTTCATAGAAGAAATCTTACTGATGATGTTTACTGTATTCATGGCCATTTGGTCAATCACCTCACAATCGGTTGGAAGTAAATACAAATTTCTTTCGACCGAAAATGCCCTGCCTTGGGGGCTCTCTTTTGGCTACGCATATGCAGGTAGTGTTGCCATGTTGGCAACCGCTTTCAGCGACATTACCTATGTTATGGTCTCCGGGCATATCATTGCATTATTAACCATAACATGGCTACAAAGAAGTGTTTTGTCAAATATCCTCGACCAACATGATTTATCTGTATCTGTGGATCGAGCATCGCAAAAAACATCTTCTCCAGCAAAGAAAGAAAACTCTCAATCAGAGCACAAGATAAGTGCTGAAGTCTCTGAACAAGATACCCAGACAAATGATGGAATTCAGGTACAATGGGATGGTGCTGTCGGCCCTTCGATAAGTGACGATGTAGAATGGGACGATGTCATCGAATTGAGCGATTAAGATTCTGCTTGAATCCCAGAAAGAAGTGTTACTACTCGAATAGTATCTTCAAGATCTTCACTAACTCGTGCTCCTAAAATGACCTGTGCATTCGGGTCCAAAGCATCGGTGAACATGTTGGCAACTTCATCGAGTTGACCGATGGTCATTCCTACTCCACCTTCTACCTGAATTAGGCAGCCTTGAGCACCTCCAACATCAAGTTCAGCAAGAGGTGCCATCATTGCAGATTCTAAGATGCCTTCTGGGTCGTCGGGTTTTCCAATACCGACCAACATGGTTGCTTCACCTTTTTTCTCGACAATAGCCCGAAGATCCATGAGGTCCAGATTTATCAGACCCATACTCATCAAAGTACGGACCAAACCTTCAATCAAATCTTCAACCCATTCAGCCCCCATTTGCCATGATTTACCTCGCTCTCGCGCTTGGCGTGCAAGGCGTTCAAGTGAAAGCCTCACTGTCACATGTGCGTTTTTCTCAAGTCTGTGCAATCCTTCCTCAGCGATGGCTGCACGTGTTTCTTGGACATCAAAAGGTAAAGCAGCAACAGCCACAACAATAGCGCCTGATTGGCGTGCTTGACGTGCAAATTCATGAGCAGCACCAGTTCCAGTCCCCCCACCAAGTCCAACCAACAAGAGAACTAATTCAACAGGTTCGAGTACCGTTCGTGTCAATGCAGAATACCCCCTCATTCGTTGTTCAGCAAGGGGAGGTAATGCTGCACAACCCATAGAATCAATAGCATGACCAAGTCGAAGAAGATGGGCTGAGTCACTGTTTTCAAAACTTGAGTCGTCCGCATCAACTAAGCACATGTCTGCAAATCCATCGCATCGTGCATGAGCGCCCTTAGCCCATGAACATCCAAGGCCCCCTACACCAGCAATGAGGATGTGTGACGCTTCCATGGTGGGCCTTTGAACCGAACCTCAATGAACTTTGGCCGTGTTAGCCCTTGTTAGACATAGCGTAAATATCGACGTCGTGCATCTCTAGCCCATGCGTTATCTGGCTCGAGTGCGAGCACTCGATCATAGTATTCAATGGCAGTTTCAAATTCAGAGAGATGTCGCCCATACAAATGACCAAGGTTGGAAAGAACTGGGATACATTCTGAATCGGTCTCAACCATCGAAAGAAGCAAACGCTCGGCAGCACCCAAGTCATTACGCAACATCATTTCTTCCGCTTGGTCTAGTTGTTCAAGTTGCTCGGGAGTCAACTCGTAGGTGTTATCAAAGTGGGCAGCCATAGGAATTCTCCATCCACTGCTCGGAGCAGTCATTGAATAAGTCTCCCTCTAAAAGTGCTGAAATTCGATTCAATTTCAAAGAATTTTGTTTCGGAACCACGGATATAATTGCATCCCCGCCAGCAATAGAACAAACGGCCTACTGCGTAGATGTTTTTGATGCTATTTGCTGGGAACGTTTAAGGAGCACTTGCCAGTGGCTCCAAACAATTGGGTGAGGCTATGAGCGGGAGCATATTTTCCATGCGTTCTAGAGTCGTGGTTGCACTTGTGATTTTACTCTTTGTCCCGGGTTTCGCATCGTCACTTCACGGAGGTATTGGCGGTGCACAAGACAATGCTGGCGAAGCGATTGGTGATGTTGCCAAAGAGGGGTGCCTATGCCACAATAGCGCTGCAGACAATACCGTTCAAATTATTCTCGACGATGTCCCATATGGATGGATTGGCGGGGAATCATACACTTTGAAACTCCAAATTATTGGTGGACCGGCTGCTTCAGGAGCCTATACCGCTGGATTCTCGATGCGAACCACCGCTGGAGTT
>Ga0209667_1002228_pt1 | contig 12996 bp, 10 predicted proteins | sample SaaInlV_165m_DNA_2_FD_184682 | JGI IMG/M metagenome (GOLD analysis project Ga0209667, IMG submission 184682) | Marine microbial communities from expanding oxygen minimum zones in the Saanich Inlet - Saanich Inlet SI037_S3LV_125m_DNA (SPAdes)... | ecosystem: Environmental > Aquatic > Marine >... | reverse complement strand
GTTCTTCGGCATTCTAGCCATTACTAGCGGCTACATGGTTAATTCCTTCCTCTGCTTCGCCGCCACCAACGAGTTTGAAATTTACTTTTTCGGCATCGGCCCTACGGAAATACGCATCTATTTCCTCGCCCTCAACATTGTCATCATACTACTCGATCCAACACGAGCTTACTTCCTTATCTGCGTACCGATTTATACAGGTCTCCTTGCAGTGGGTCTCATTGTTCTTGTTTGGAAATCCCACACCAAATTGTGGGCCATCGACATGAACGACAAAAGCAAATTCTCCGATTTAAAGAAGTGAAGCGCTTGTACTACGCGCCGCCCCCGGCTCTAGGCCGAATTTCTATGTAAACTGGCTGCGAATTGAATCTGTAACGTTTCTTGTTGCCGTAAAGTACTTCAGGGACCACCTGATAGGCGGTGCTTCAAGCCTTCGCTCAGTTCATAAATTTCAGTTTCCAGAAGCGGTCCGCCAGACTGTTTCTTTTTCTTGGGCGAAAGTTTTCGAACGACAACGGCCTGTTCGCGCACCTCGTAGATGTAGCCTGTGAGTTCAGTTATGAAACCGAGCAAGACACCCAAAGTAAGGTTTCGAGTGTTAAGAGTAACTGTCGGAGGCGGATTCTCCCTGGTAAGCAAAACAATATTTACTCCTGCCGACTGAGGGTTTTCAATCGCTTGAGGGTCATGCTTGCGGGCAGCTTCATGAAGAAAGGTAAGGACTTCAGGCAAGGGAGCTTCGACGAATTCCACCTCAGGAATGACGATTGTTCTTAACTTTTGAACAAGTAGATCGTGAGAACTTGGCTCAGATTTTCCGTGCAAAACCGAAGATCCTAAAAAACAACCCAAGTGGGTAAATATAAGGGCTTTAGAAAGAATATTGTGTGAAGGACACATACTCATAGAGTATTTTAAGATTAGGGCAAAGTCAAACTATTCACTTTTATTCTTATCAGCGTTAACAAGAAAATGTTCGCACACAAAAACATGGGAATGAAGACGGCTGACCCAAGTCTTGCCCTCCTGCGTCATTCGGAGCAAACGAACCGCATGTCCAAGGTATTGATGAGCCACATCCCAAAAGAACCTCGCGTAACCTCGTCGCAAATCTCCTGGGGTTTCGCAACCCAGCTGCTTGTTGGCTCCTAATTCCTCGAATTCATAGTAAAGCGCAGGTATCTTACGAAGGTATTCGGGATCGCCTAACTGGCCGATAAAGTCAGCAGCACGGGCCAAGCCAGGTAAATCGGTGGTGTTCTGGTAAGCGTCTTTGTCGGGAACAGGAAAACGGGTACGCTCAATACAAGCGGACACAAGATCGAGATCCAAAAAATCATAAGATTTAAACCGTTCCCGAACGAAAATTTTTCCGCGAGATACATGATGTGGCGTAAGTATGGCGCAAGTGCCTGAATCCGAAAGTTCAAGCAGTTCATCTTCTCCAACTTCAAAGTGATCTCCTTCGTCTCGCTCACAGGCGCCTTTCACGTAACCGATATCATGGCAAAGCAGAGCCAAGAGGTAATTGAGTCCATCCTCCGCGCTAACGCGCCCTTCGTAGAGGTGCTTGCCTCGGATAATTTCAAGACCCACCATCGTAACCATAATCGAATGATCGACATTGTGGTAGAGCATATCACCATTCGCGATGTTCTCGAGAGACAGCGAGGAAGCCATACGAAGAAAATCTACGTATTCGGGATGAAGGGTACCAAAGGTAGCCTCATAACCATTGGCAAGGTGCTCAGTGAAAGGATCAATCTTAAGTGTTTGCAGATTGAGCATTTTTCTAGAGAACCGCCAAAAGTGGTCGCGTGCAAGCGGGAAAGCAAGCCACAGAACAGGCCTATTTTTTTTTCAATCCGGCAAGAAATTCGACCAAATCCACCAATTCCTCTTCCGACATGGCCAAGTGCAAACCTTCCGGCATAAGGGAAAGCTTCATTTTCTCTCGTTTCAACACATCCGAGTTATTCACCTTTTGACTTACCCCTCCAATCATACGTACGGTGAGTTTTTCGTCGCTCTCGCTTACAATTCCAGCGAGGACGCCATTCTGCCTGGTTTCCACAACCCACCCTTCGTAATCAAAGCTTATTCCGGCGTTGGGCTTGACGATGGCCAGATAAAGCTCGGTCTTTGGAAGCTTGCTACCGATTTCAGATAATCCGGGTCCAAAATCTATGCCGACGTCACCAGCCTTGTGGCAGGCAAAGCACAATTTTTGAAAGACCGCCTTTCCGGAAACGGGGTCTCCTTTACGCTTTGCCAGCAAGGCAATGTCTTCGGGTGTTGCGAGTAAAGCCGGAGCCGCCCCGGCAATAGTTGAGGCTGGCTTGTCTGTAACTCTATATTCCTCCAGCAGTTTCTTCGCTTCCGGAGTTTGAATAAAACCAACAAGCTTGGCGATGGCATCAGCCTTCCCCTTAGGCCCCGTAGCCAATGCATTGGTGATGCTCTGTTCATGACCCAGACGAAAAAGCAACTGTACCGCCTTGGCGGCGTCGGCTGCGGAAGGATCTCTTTTCACAAACTGAATCAACGCCGGAGCCTCGGCTTTGACTGAAAATTGATCAACTAGTTCGAAGTAACCTTCTTTGCCGCGCAGAGAACGAGCATAGCGTTCTACGGCTCCCTTCCACTTTTCGTTTCCCGAGATATCGAAACGCTCAAGGCGCGTGAGCGTCTCCACAATAAGACGATCCTTCGGCGAAGCCTCTTCCTCGGCAAAGGCAATGTTTACAAAAAGGGCAAACAGTAAGTTAGCGAAGATGTTTTTCATCATCGAAGGAATGAATTTACCTTAAAGAAAATGCACCGCCTTGTCAGCGGGCCATTGTCGAAAACAGCTGTTCCAAAAGAAGCTTAGATGTCCAAAAGTGCTTCCAGCGCCTTGTCCTTTTCAGGACCTGAATGGAAATCCAATGCGCGAACGTAACGTGGATGGCTTTCGGCAGGAGTCTTCTTGTCTTTGAGAATCTTCGCCAAGTAGCTTGGGGCGACTTTTGAGCGTACTCGCCATATGATGTCCCGACCGGCAGGGGTATTCCAATTATCGCCAACCTTGGCCAGCCACGCGGAAAAGCAGGCTTCCGCATTCAAGTCGGAAGAAAGGCCCAGCGCTTCCAAATACCATCGATCCTTTCCGTCATGGTGAATCGCAAGCTCCGCCCAAAGCTTGGCTGCCTGAGAGGTCTTTTCATGCCTTAGAGCAATGGCGCATTCGCGACGGACTTGAGAGGATTTGTCCGAAACCAGTTTCCGCACGACCTCGATGGTGTTAAGATCAGCCGATTGTCGGGTGAGGCGAAGACCAACTATGCGAATATCTGGATCCTTGTCCTTGATCGCGATGTCTACGTAGTGTTGCCCCTTACTCTCGATCTTGCCTAGAAGCCAAAGCGCTCGAGCTCGAAGCCGTGGATTGGAATCGGACCACAGCTTTTGCAAGGTCGCCTCTGCCTTCTTGCCCTGCTTGCGAAGAGCATGCCAAGCAAGGTATCGCGTTGCTTGATTGGGACTCTCCAGGGCAGCAATAGCTCCATCGATACTGGAAACGTCTACCTTGGGCGATTTGTATTTGTGGCCATCAGGCGCAACCATGAAAAGCCGTCCGCGTTCCAAGTCGCGCATGTTGTGCCCGCCCACGCCAGGATCATACCAGTCCGCTACCATAAGTGAGCCATCGGGTGCCGCGACCACATCGGAAGGTCGAAACCATTTGTCACGACTTGCTCCGTTAAGAATATCAACGACCTCGCCGTCATAGCCCGCCCCGCTCTTCGTTACGGGATACGCCCGGACGACACTGGGCCCAGCATCGCAATGGATGACCTGTCCTTGAAAAACCTTTGGCAGAAGAGTGCCTTCGTAGACCATTATGCCGGTGGGTGAACCCGCCCCCGTTTGGAGGAGGTTGGGCATTACGCCTGGATCGTTAAGATGCCAATGACGCAGAGGAATGTCAGCCTCGATATTGGTCCGCTTGTCCCGCCATCCCTTTCCACTGAACTCACCTCGATATCCATAGTTGCCGAATTCCATGACATAATTGATGCGTACTCCACGGTTTCCGTCATCATCATTGTCGGATTGCCAAACGGTTCCAAAGCTGTCTACCGCCGCCTCCCAATTATTACGGAAATTCCAACCCAAGGTCTCGAATTCCGATCCGTCCTCGTTGCAACGAAATACCATGCCTTGTTGGTATGGCTTGCGTTTGTCATTCACCTCGTTACCGGCAAGGTCGATGATGGGTTTTCCGTCCTTATCCTTGATTTGACGCCCACTATTCCCAAAATTGAAGTAGAACTTGCCGTCGGGACCGAAGTGTACGGCGTGAATCCCATGATCATGTTGCGTACCTGAAATACCGGTGAAGAGAGGCATAGGAGGTCCGTCCGGTTTGTCATCTCCGTCTTTGTCCTTGAACACCGTAATACGATCACCGACTGCAACGACGATCTTGTCTCCGAAAACACTCACGCCATGAGCGGAATCAATGTCGCGACCCTGATAGAAAGTCTTTACCTTGTCCGCCTTGTTGTCACCATCAGTGTCTTCAAGGATAAGAATGCGATCACCCTCGGCTCGCTTGTTTTTATGCCTGCGATAGTTAGTCACTTCGCAGACCCAGATGCGTCCACGGTGATCCACATCAATAGCGGATGGGCTCAATATCATGGGTTCACTCGCGAAAAGGGTGGCTTTAACTTCTTCATGAACATAGAGGTTTTCAACTGCATGAGCGGGATCACCTTGATCGCCAACACGACCACCTGAACCTTTAGGGCCAGATACTGAAGCACCGGCAAAAATCGGTTTTTGTGCAAATACTTGAAACTGCACGCTCGCTTGATTTCCGCAGGCCCTTTGATTGGCACCGCCATCGTCCAAGGCTCCTTTGGATAGAAATCGAGTAAACCGGTGGTTCCTCGGCAATTTGTAACTAATTAACGAATCGGCATGGGTTCCTATCCCCTCTACGGATTTGCCGTCGACCTTCATGGCTCCGCCATTAGCATTTTGGTTAAGCTTAACGCTACCAAAACCGGAGGAAGAAGAATTCCATTTGATGGAGGTAAGTTTTGTCTCCTTCCCGCTAGTATCTACAAGACGTGGGTTCACCCAATCCGCCCAGTCGCAAGCAAACCCGTTGCCGGCATCGCTTACAAATAAATGCAATTCCTTCGCACCCTTAAGATCCACGGAGATATCGACGGCATGACCGGATGTGTTCTTCGTTACCGTCTTACTGGTGAAAAGAGGTTTTGCCTTTTCCGAGGTAGGAGAAGTCTTTTTAGGCGACAAGGATGCACCCTTGGGAGCTTTACCGTTGAATTCCTTAAGCTTTTCCGAGATTTGCTCAGGAGCCCAGCCACGAGGGGGGTAGTCTTGGTTAGACTGAAGGTCCCCAACACTGACTTCACCAGCTGAAACACCACTTTTGGCGATATCGACTTTGGCAATCCAAGCGATGGCATTGAGGGTGAGGCGACGGAAATTATCGGAACCCCAATTGACATGGTTGTGTCCACCGGTAAAGCCAAAGCCACGACCATCACTATAGTCCTTGCCGCGTTGATAAGCCCAAGCGACATGCTGAGCTTCTTTGCGTTTAAGAACAGCCTCGCGCACATGGGGGTTGCCACTATGCGCACCATCCCTGCGCTTGAGGGTATCGGCACTCGGCATCGCCGAGAGAACCGGCGTAACGCCGTTCATGTTTTCGCGAAAACGCATGTGGTAATACCACTCGTCATTAATGGCGAAAGGCTTGACTCCAGAACTGATCGGGTGGTCGGGTAACAACTTGAAATCGGCCGTCCAGTGAGGATTCACCGACCAGTGTGCCTCAAAATAGCCTCCGATCCACTTCAGGAAGTGCTCGCCAGGAGGGCCTTTCGGCACCTCCACGCCATAGTGAAGGCATGCCAACCCGACGCCACGCTTCATCACCTTGTCGAACTCTTTCAAGTGCTTGTTCAACAAATGCCTCCCGCCACCATCGCAGTAGACAACAACTGCCGCGGCATCATTAAATACACTAGGGTCTTTGGGATAACCGTTGTCTGTCACCACAACCGACTTGAGGCCAATCTTGGCAGCGTCTAGATACTTCGCAAGCAGCTTGCTCCCAGCAATATGCTCGTGCGAAAAGTAACCGTGGCTCTTCGCCCCTGCCACGAATACTACCTTTTTGTCTTTGGCAAACGCTCCGAAAGCCATGCTTAGAGCGACCGAAATCAATATTGTTTTCTTTATCATAAGTGTACAGATGGGTTGTGTAGGGAAGAAAGGTTGGGAATGAGGATTCCCCTAAAGGATGGAAAAAGTAATGAAAACTAGGTAGGACTCGCAAACCATTGCAAACGAAAAGTCTAGTTTAGGGTGATTCTGTCTTTGGATTGCCCATGCCTTGTCTTTGTGCCTATCCTAGTGACTTGCATGTCAAAGACCCCACAAGAAGATTCCGTAGCCGTTATCGTCGGCGGCACAACCGGACTTGGACTTTCGGCGTCCCGAGCCTTGGTTCAGTCGGGATGGAAAGTGGCTTTGCTTGGTCGAAATGCCGACAGCTTGGAATCCGCGCTATCGGAATTGGGTGATGCCGCGCTTGGTATTGCGGCTGACGCCTGCAACCCCGGCGCTGTTCCAGAACTGATTGACAAAACGGTCACTTCCTTCGGGCACGTCAGCGCACTTTACCATGTAGCGGGCGGAAGCGCTCGCTCAAGTGGAGACGGTCCGCTCCATGAATTGACGGATGAAGGATGGCATCGAGCACTAGACCTTAATCTGACTTCCTTAATCTATTCAAATAGGGCAGCCATTCGTCGTTTTCGCCAACAAGGGAAAAGAGGTGTTATACTTAACATGAGCTCAGTTCTCGGCTTTAGTCCCTCCCCCGCTCATTTTGCAACTCACGGATACGCTGCGACCAAGGCGGCTGTCATGGGCTTCACCAAATCGATAGCATCCTATTACGCCAAAGAGAACATCAGGGCCAATGTGATAGCCCCTGCTCTCGTCGAAACTCCGATGTCCGAAAGGGCAACAAGCAACGAGTCGATCAAGAGCTACGCGCAAAGCAAGCAGCCATTAGATGGAGGACGAATTGGTATGCCCGAAGACTTGGACGCAGCTGTTCTTTACTTGTTGTCGGAGGACTCCAAATACGTCACTGGACAAGTCTTGTCAGTAGATGGCGGATGGAGCGTTTCCGAGGGGCAGTTGAAGGGATGAAATTGGCCGCAGGAATCGACTTGGGCGGAACGAGAGTAAAAGGCATCGCCCATGATTTCGAACTTGAAGAGGAACTTGAGCGGACCATTCTATCATCGAACGATGGGAAATTCTTTGACCAAAACCCGTCGTGGGCAAACGCCATTCGAGATTTGTTGGATGAGTGGGAAACGCGATTCGGGAATCAGTTCGCCTCTATTGGCATCGCCTCTCCGGGACTGACGGCGAAAGATGAACGCAGCATTGCTTTCATGCCGGGAAGATTGGACGGCATTGAAAATTTGGTCTGGGAAGATTTTCTAAGCACTTCGGCAAGAACACGCGTGGTCAATGATGCCCACGCTGCGCTGCTGGGAGAAACTTGGCGAGGCGCCGCCAAGGGATGCAAAGACGTCGTCTTGCTAACAATAGGCACTGGGGTTGGTGGAGCGGCCATGACGGATGGACGCCTTCTCCGTGGCCATTTGGGCCGTGCGGGTCATTTCGGACACCTGTCCCTTGATCCCTTTGGCGAAAAAGACATTTGCGGAACACCCGGCAGTCTCGAGGATGCCATCGGTGACTGCACGATTGAAAAAAGGTCGAATGGTCGTTTCACTCGAACAAAAGAATTAGTGGATGCTCATTTGGCGGGCGACAAAGAAGCCGGCGAAATCTGGCTCCGTTCAATTCGGCACCTTGCAGCCGGAATCACCTCTTTGACAAATGCATTGGATCCGGAAGTTATAATTTTGGGAGGCGGCATCGCCAATGCCGGAGAATCCCTGCTTGCACCGCTACGTTCATACCTCGATGAAATGGAATGGCGACCGGCTGGTAATCGCATATCCATTCGCATCGCAGAACTCGGAGAATGGGCGGGCGGCATCGGAGCGTTGCGCCATGCTATAATTTGTTGAATCCTAACTAATAAAAATGAAACCGATTTTAGATTACTTGAATTGCTCGGAAAAGCTCATCGATACCGTAAGAAGTCAAGTCGACTCTTTGGCCCAAGCAGCCTCCTGGTTTGCCGATACCATTTTGGCCGAACGCATGGTTCACGTGTTCGGCTCGGGACACAGTCGAATAATGGTAGAGGAGATGTGGCCTCGCTACGGATCGTTTCCCGGGTTCAATCCCATAGTGGAGCTTTCCCTCACGCACCATACGCAAGTGGTTGGAGCCAATGGGCAAAGACAGGCCATGTTTTTGGAAAACGTTTCGGGTTTTGCGGGTCGTATCCTAAGAAATTTCGCATGCTCCGAACAGGATACTGCCTTGATCATCTCATCCAGCGGTTGCAATGTCGTGCCCATCGAGATGGCGGAAGAATTTCGGAAGCAAGGCATCCGCGTTGTGGCCATCGTAAGCAAGGCTCACCTAAGTGTAAGCGAAAGCAAGCGGGAGGATGGCAAGAAACTGGATGATTTTGCTGACTTGATTTTGGATACGGGTGCGCCTGCCGGAGACGCTATGGTTGAAGTCAAAGGTCTTGATTTTCCCGTTTCGCCGGGATCCACGGTGGGGGGCTGCCTTATTGTCAATGCGATCAAAAGTCAGCTAGCGCACTTATTGACTGAAGCGGGGAAACCTCCCAAGATCCTTACCGCAACCTGCCGAATCGGCAAGGAACGGGCCGCGGAAATCTTTGAATCTGCTTACGACGAACATTCTCGCCTCTTGGCCAAAACATACGAAAACCTTGGCAAATAATCCGAACTTTATCATGAAGGAACAACCCCTGCGTACAACTGTGATCGGCAGTTACCCATTTCCCGGATGGTTATTGCATGCCAGCGAAAATCTGGATGCCTTCGGCTCAAACGACATAGCGGAAGCGCAGAATGATGCCGTAACCGCTGCCTTGAGCGACCAATTGTCATCGGGGCTCGATGTCGTGACAGACGGCGAACAGACTCGATTTGACTTCAACCTTTCTTTCTACGGTTATCTCGAAGGAATCTCGCTGGAAGGCGAATCTCCGCGTAAGTTTGGTCCGCCCGCCCATGACCAACGAGGCAAGCATGAGATCACCGGGGAGTTGTTGGCGCCAAGGGGACTGGGAGCCGTGGAAGAATTCGAACGACTTAAAAATATAGCAGGCCCTCTGCTGGAAGGACGAGAAACCCCACTCGTCCTCAAGGCCTCTGTTCCCGGACCTTTTACCTTGAGCGGACGTCTTCTGCCAAACGAACAATATCCCGACCGCTACGCCATCACTGAAGCCTTGCTTCCGATCGTGCAAAAAGAGCTGGAAGGCCTAGTTGCTGCAGGCTGTCAGGAACTGACCGTGGACGAACCCTCGATGAGTTGCTATGCATACAACTCGGACACCAAGCGATTCGTCGATATCTTCAACCGTACAGTTGAGGCTGTCGTGGGAAAAACTCGCCTGAGTACTCACCTTTGCTTTGGCAACTTCAAGGGTCATGCCGTTGGATATAGACGCATTGCTCCAATGTTGCCCGACTTTCTGGACTTTAGCGTGGACGAAATTCACGTCGAAATGGCAAACCGTGAATTCGCCGAAATCGATCGGATCGCAGAGATTGCGGAGCGGATGGACGTCGCAGTAGGGATCGTAGACGTTAAAAGTTATTATGTCGAAACCCCCGAAGACGTTTTGGACAGAGTCAAGCTTTGCCTGAAACACGCCCCCGCCGAACGGCTATCCTTCGCGCCCGACTGCGGTCTTAGCCAAACGGCTCGCTGGGCCGCAAAAAGGAAACTGAGCAATATGGTGGAAGGCGTCCGGAGAGCTCGGCGGGAACTCGGCTTATAATGATTAAACCAGTTCTGCAAGACGATGCCTTCCTTGCCGCAGTTCGAGACGCGTCATCGGATCGCAACTTTTTCCTTTGGTGGGTCGGTCAAAGCGGATTCCTAGTCAAATGGCGAGGCAAACAATTGTTGTTCGACCCATATCTATCCGATTCCCTGACAAGAAAATATGCAGACAGCGAAAAACCGCACGATCGCCTGACTGAAATCGTAGTACGCCCGGAATTGCTCGAGGGCGTACAATTGGCCACCTCCAGCCACAACCACACAGACCATCTTGACGCAGAGACACTTCACCAACTCCTTGCCGCCAATCCCGAACTAACCCTTGTCCTGCCAACTGCCAACGTGGACTTCGCAAACGATCGCCTGAAAAGCAATCCTCCGACCTTTCTGCCGGTAGATGCGGGAGAAACTGTCGAATCTCATGGCTTTTCGATAACCGGGATTCTCGCCGCTCACGACGAAATCCAACTGGATCAAAACAGGAGGAGCCATTTTATCGGCTTCGTGGCAAAATTCGGACCTTGGACAATCTATCATTCCGGAGACACTCGATGGCACGATCGCTTAGTCCCCGATCTTCTGCCGCATGCGGTGGACCTCGCCCTAGTTCCGATCAATGGCTATAAACCTGAGCGTCGCGTCGCTGGAAACTTGAACGGCACGGAGGCCGCCTGCCTCGCAAAATCCATTGGGGCCCGAATTGCCATCCCTCACCATTTCGAAATGTTCGCCTTCAACACCGAAATTCCCGAGGAATTCGAACAGACTGCAAAACGCTTGAATCAATCCGTCAAAGTACTGCAAGCAGGCGAAACATGGTGCTCGGACCAATTGCCGGAGATTAATCAAGCATAAGATAAAGTGAGCAAGACTTGGAAAGTTGTTGGCATCAACTTCGACCACATGCACATGGGGGATCTTTTGCGGATGGTTCAAGAGCATCCCAGCGCTGAAATCGTGGGCATTTGCGATGAGCAAGAGTTCCGAATGCAAGCCAGTGCCGACAATTTTGGCATTCCAACGGAACATATTTTTACTGACTACAGAGCTTGTCTTGAAAAAACCCAGCCTGATTTCGCAATCCTCTGTCCCGCCACCGCCGAGCATGGCGATTGGACGGAAAAGGTAGCACCCTACGGCGTGGACATTGTGGTCGAGAAACCTTTTGCCGCCTCTCTCGCTGAAGCGGATCGGATGATTGCAGCAGTCGAGATAACGGGTAAGAAACTCGCCATCAACTGGCCCATGCGGTGGGATTCCTCCCATGTAACCGCTCATCGCCTACTCGCCGAGGGTACTATAGGGAAATTGACCGAAGTGCATTACTACGATGGCAACCGTGGACCTCTATACCACTTGGCGGACAAAGTGGAAGTCAGTCCAACGCAGAAAGAAAAAGGCGATAGCTGGTTTTATCAAAAGGATCGGGGAGGAGGATCCCTCCTTGATTACTTAGGCTACGGCGTGACCCTCGGCACTTGGTACCACGGCAACAACAAACCGTTGGAGGTAACCACCGTGACCGACTTGCCCAACGGACTCGAGGTGGACGAGCACAGCATGACTATCGTTCGTTACGACGTGGGTCTCTCCAAATACGAAACCCGCTGGGGAACCTTCACCGACCCATGGATTCATCAACCTCAACCCAAGTGCGGCTTTGTCTTGAAAGGAACCAAAGGCACCATTTCCAGTTACGACAAGGAATCCACAATCCGCGTTCAAACCGAGGATTGTCCTCAGGGGCAAGATCTCCCGTCCGACGACCTGTCAAAAACCTTTGAGAATCCCGTACAATACTTCATCCACTGCCTAGCTAACGATGCTCCCGTTGAAGGGCCACTAGATCCTGCGGTTTGCCGAATCGGCCAACGCCTAGTTGATGCAGCACGGCAATCAGCCAAAGAAAAACGTACCATCACATTGTAAGGCAAGTGAAGTATTAGGGCATACAAAGGCTCGACGTAGTGACCGAAAAACTGCAATAATTCATCTCTCTAAGAATCAATTTGCTAACCGTCTGCCTGATATGAATTCAAATATACGCCTCCGCCTTAGCATAATGATGTTCCTCCAACTTTTTGTATGGGGAACTTGGTTTACCACTTTGGGGTTGGCCCTATCAAGCAATGAAATGAGTGATGTCATAGGTGGAGCTTATGCCGCTGTACCAATCGCCGCCATTATTGCACCGCTATTCCTAGGTTTGATTTCAGATCGTTTTTTCAACTGCGAAAAAACCATGGGCATACTGCATCTAATTGGGGGCAGTCTATTGCTTTTGGCACCTTCTTTGATCGCCGAGGGACAAGGGGGCACCCTGAGCTGGATAATAACCCTGCACATGCTTTGCTATATGCCCACTCTGGCACTTAGCAACACAGTGGCATTCTCGAATATTGATGATCGCAACAAGTTTCCGGCCCTGCGCGTATGGGGCACGATTGGATGGATTGCAGCTGGCTTGGTAGTCGGTGGCTTGGGCATGTCCAGTAGCCCAGAAATTTTCACACTGGGAGCCTTTTCGGCAATCTCTCTTGGAATTCTTTGCTTTTTTATGCCGAAAACTCCACCGCCTGCAAAGGGCAAGCCGATTAACATAGGCACACTTTTGATGTTTGATGCCTTTAAAATGTTGGGCAACCCTTCCTTTCTAGTATTTATTATTTGCTCAGCATTAATCTGCGTACCTCTTGCATATTACTTCGCTTACACTGCAGTTTATTTGCCCCAGATAGGATTCCAAGCCCCAGCCTCCACCATGGCTTTAGGTCAAGTATCGGAGATTTTCTTCATGCTTCTGGTTCCGTTTTTCTTTCGAAAACTTGGCGTTAAAATCATGATCCTGATTGGAATGCTAGCTTGGGTCGCCCGTTATATGTTGTTTGCTTTTGGCGCCCCCGATCAGGTGGTGTGGATGATTCTTCTTGGGGTTGTTCTCCATGGAATCTGTTACGACTTTTTCTTTGTCACCGG
>Ga0209667_1002200_pt1 | contig 13120 bp, 17 predicted proteins | sample SaaInlV_165m_DNA_2_FD_184682 | JGI IMG/M metagenome (GOLD analysis project Ga0209667, IMG submission 184682) | Marine microbial communities from expanding oxygen minimum zones in the Saanich Inlet - Saanich Inlet SI037_S3LV_125m_DNA (SPAdes)... | ecosystem: Environmental > Aquatic > Marine >... | reverse complement strand
ATCTCCGAGGGATGCGCGCCGATCGTGCGCGCCTTTGCGCAAGGCGACGAAACGGCTGAGATGTGGCAAGACGCGGCGACCGTAGCCTCCGGCTTGCGCGTGCCCGGTGCCGTCGGCGACTTCCTAATGCTGCGCGCCTTGCGCGAAAGCGGCGGCACGGCTGTGGCCGTCAGCGACGAAGAGCTGGTCGAGCATTCGCACACGATCGCCGCACATAGCGGAATTTTCCCCGCGCCAGAAGGCGGCGCGACATTGGCGGCCCTGCTCAAGCTCAAAGAGCAGGGATTGGTCGACAAAGACGAGCGGGTGGTGCTCTTTAACACCGGGTCGGGCTATAAGTATCTGGAGGCATTGTCCGGGGGTTTAGTGTCTTGACGGATTTCGGGTGGCTGTCGCTCGTTCAAAATTTCTGTAACTAGGCATGCTGCCTGATATACCCCTATAAGTCTGCACACTATAAGTATCATCTGAGGGGGTGAAGAAAGTGTGACGGAGGGGGTCAAATAACTAAATCGACAATCTACTGAGATTTGTTGAATTTATGACATTCTTACTATAAACGGATTGATCGGGCCCTGGTGGGGAAGTGGTTTTTTCAAATAAAAAAATCCAGTATCTATTTGTTATTTCAGGACTTAATAGTTGTAGTCCGCCAGGTAAGAATCAGAATCAGATGGTTCATTTAGGGGATTCCAATGTCTTGACGAAGTCAGTAGGGTGTCTTATCTTTTATGTCTTCAATTATTTAGACTGAATTTAGTGCACCCATAGCTCAATTAAGAGAATCTGCTGACTACGGATCAGGAGGTTGGGGGTTCGAGTCCCTCTGGGTGCACCATTATTAGTTAACTTGTTGATTATAAACAAGTTTATAGCAGTATACGAGTGAATTGCTTCACTCGAAAATACCCCCGATTGAGCACATAATCAGCTGCTCACTTGGGGGTTTTTCGTATGGATATTTATCGTTGTTATGAACTCTTTCTCACCGATAGGAAAATCAGTGGTTGTAGTGGAGAACGGGTCTGATAAATTGACGATATCAGCACAAAGAGATGCATTCAGCACTGACTTCATCAAGAAAAACTATGAAGAGGTCTTAAAGCAGCTCGCAGATAAACCGATTGAACTAATCTGAAAGGATAAATCAAAGGTATGCCTTGGTATGCGGCTGTTGCTTTCGTCATTTGTTTAATTTTTTATTGGTATAGCATGCACCTCCGTGCGGAAGACGCAGAAAAAAAAGAAGAAATGGAAAGATTAGCCGCAGAACGCTACAAAGAAGAGCAATACAAGCAGTATCTTGTAGCGAAGAGATTAGCCGAAGAAGAAGATGACGAAGATGAAGACAAAGAATAATAAGTGTACTCTGGATACGGATATTAAATTTATCCCTCATCCATAAGTTCGATATCGGAATATTCACCATTTGTTTGCAGGGTAACGGTGATCGTTTCAGATGTCCGATTTCTCCAGAACCATCCATGATTCCCATCAAAGGCGGCTTCCAGAACCCCTGAACTTTTTTGTTCCGACCCTTTACTATAACTGTGATAGTTAATGTCCAATTTTTTTGAATCGCCATGTACATCAAAGTTGGCACGGCCACCATCGGTCCACCATGTATACTGGACCTTGCTTCCTTTCGTCATAGTAACCTTGATTTCCGTACCTTGATCAGGAACAAGCGTCACTTTCATTTCATGGTTCAGAAGAGCCACTTCTGGCACTATGGGTTCGGAGACGGGTTGTACGACGTTCTCTTCTATAGAAGGAACGGACTGCTTGCTGGTGGCCGTAACTTTCCTATCGGCAGCCGCTTCCTTGGCAAGGGACATTTTAATCTCCCCCATTCTTTTTAGTCCCAAAACATGGCCGATGCCCGTGGGGTCAATCCCGTATTCTGCCGGAAGCACAGCCGTTACAAGAATAGCAACCGCCACCAAAGAAGCCAGTATTGTTGACTTGACAAGCTTTCCTGTTGAGGGAAGCTCTACCTTTGCAGGGCTATTTGTACTATACACGATACGTTTTCCCTTATTGCTGGTTGTGTTGATGGCAATCTAAAAAATGAAGAAACCGGTTAACTGGTATCCAATCAGCAAGAACCCTGCGGCCATCATGACGGTATTTACCGTATAAGCATGGCGCAGAAAGCTATCGAAACGCCGCCAGTATCCCATAGCAATTAAGATTCCGGCTAGGGCCAGTATCTGTCCCAACTCGACACCGACATTAAAGGCGAATAAGTTGGGGACCAGACCCTCAGGAGAAATTTTATAATCCAGCACTTTGCTCGCCAAACCCAAACCATGGAAAAGTCCGAAAATAAGCGTGGCTACTTTAGTATTTGGCTGAACTCCAAACCAACGTTGATAAGCCCCCATATTGTCGAGCGCCTTATATACGATGGAAAAGCCTATAATTGCATCAATGAGATATGCGCTCACACTGATTTCCAGCAAAACCCCAGAGAGCAGAGTGATTATATGGCCAACGGCAAATAAGGTGACATAAATACTGACTTCTTTGAGGCGGTATATAAAGAAGATTACCCCAAGTAAGAACAGCAGATGGTCATATCCCGTCATCATGTGCTTGGCGCCAAGGTAAACAAAGGGCAAAAGCATCGTTCCTGAGCTTTCCTGTATATAACCTTTATCACCTTCTGTAACGCCGTGAGCAAAGGCATCTGGAATCATGCCCAACATCATAATCATACAGGCTAGTACGCCTATAAAGAGAGTTTTGTTGTCATCGTCTTTGGCAAATACACCTACAAAAACGAAAAATAAGCCTATAAATAATACTAACCAAGCGGGTATCCAAGACCAAAGCGCACTCCAAGCCATACAACCGACGGTTATTGCGGCTGCCCAAAAAGCTGCGGCTCCCATAATGATTTTCTCCTATTCCTCTTTAATATCCGTATCGTGAGTACATAGGTCTTTATTCTTCCATAAGTTCATGAACTCTCTGCTCCATCCTATGGTTAGCGAGTTCGCAGAATGAATTATTTAGGATCATAGCCACAGAAGTAGGCGCCAAACCCAAGAGCAGACACCCCAGTTGTTCCTGAACCACATGTGGGATCTACCACTAGCATGCCTGGTCTAATCACACCTGCCAAGATTGTATCCACCAGTTCCACAGGCATGATTGAGGTGTGTTTAACATTACCACCAAAGTCAATACTCTGTGTCGTTGCCCGATTAACTCTTAGGATATCTCTCTTCATCTTGCCTAGTGGATGTTTCAAGCTACTGGAGACAGATTTATTCCATCTATAGATGGTTCAGACCTGGTCCTCAAATTTGAAATTATTGAAGTATATAAAGGGTTAAAATATAACGATACGGCAATTACCGAAATATATTTTGATGGAATTGATGTGCATTAACGCAGTCTATAACAAAAGATTATGCTCACTTAAAGTGCTTTTATCACCCCACTCAGAAAAACATCCTTTGACATTCTCCGTGCAGAAGTTGCTGACTTCCAAAACAAGAATATGGTAATATCTGTATTTCCATGCCCTGGCGGAGATTAATTTCATTGTGATTTGACTATTTTCAAATTAGATTGCTGCTGTTCTCGCTGAATTCCGGCTATTAAGCATGGAAACTGGAAGGAAAAACATGAATTCGATTCGAATAATGTTCGTTGCCTCATTACTATTTTTGGGGTTGGGAGTCCGGTGCGAAGCGGCAGAGAACCAATTAGAGAAATGGTACATGTATTGGGGGTTGGGTATCTCTAACATTAAACATCCTGAGCCTTTCGATGGGTTGCTTAATTTACTCGAAGTGTTTCCTGGGGTCACTCGCACTCAGCTTAATTTAGACCTACTGGGATTTTACAAGCCTGTAAACACGAAAATGATGGCAGGCTTTGTGATTAATGGTGCCGCTGACCGTACTGAAGTGGAAGGAGAGGGTTCGATGCAAGTCAACCTCTATACTTATGCTGCTAGTGTACAGTACTTTCCTAAGGAGATTGGAAAAGGCTTGTTTTGCCGCGGTGATTTTGGTGTAGCAAGTGCCAATGTATCAATCGATGATGAAGACCAAGGGGCATCCGACTCTGGCCTCGGCTTATTGGTAGGCATAGGCTATGCCCATCCCATCACACCAGGCACTCGACTTGCACTGAATCTCAATTATGCTTCGCGCTCTATAGAAGGAGACCATTGGGGAACCGTCGGAATTTCACTCGGAGGCCTTTTTTAGGATGAAATAGAATCTCAATTTCTTCCACACCAACGAAATCTTCCGAATCAAGCCTTGGAAAAATTCAAATTCAGCCGGCAATAGATACGATGGACTCGCTGGTGATTCCATTGATGGCCTCAGCGACGGAGGATCTTGAATAACTTGCTAAAGCCATAGGCGGATATTTTTCGACCACTGGCTGCAAACCGGCTATGACGGCATCGTCCCGTGCGGTATTGGGCTGGTATTGATAAACCGAATCACGAATGTCAACAACACGACAGGCCCGTCGAAGACTCACTGGATACGCCGTCTTCGCGTAATCGACGAGCTCTCGTCGTACGGCTGGATTTACAGCTTTTTTTATTAACAATATCCGTCAGCATCTTGTGGTCCAGGCTGAGGTCGGCATACATCTGTTGCCGCCGCCGATTCTCCTCTTCTAACTCGTTGAGCCGTTTGATATCGGATGCTTCCATACCGCCCTATGTACTCTTCCAACTGTAATACGGCGCTTCGGCGGATCAGAATCTCGTACACTCTACATGTCGAGCCTATTTCACTCATTCTCATACACAAAAAATTCCCCGACATGAGGGTATGAAAACGAATTGATCTGAAATGGACTACGGGTCATTTCCCTCACAATCCTCTACACATTTTCCATCTCTGTAAATGTCTTCGTCTACGATCTTTCCACTTTCGTAATAAGCAATCACCTTACCCTCTTTTTCCCCAACTACATAGTTTGCTTCCCCTTTTATCTTTCCACTCTCGTAATAAGAAACAAAGGGACCCTCTTCTTTCCCACCTACGTAGCGTCCTTCCCCTTTTACCTTTCCACTCTCGTAATAAAAAACAAAGGAACCCTCTTCTTTCCCATCTACGTAGTGTCCTTCCCCTTTTACCTTCCCACTCTCGTAATAAGAAACAAAGGGACCCTCTTCTTTCCCATCTATGTAATTTCCTTCCCCCGACACCTTCCCATTATCATACTTTTCCGTGTGTGTCTTTATTAAGTGTCCACATCCATTAAAAACACCCACTACCCAACCTACGATCATCAGTATCAGAAGAAGTTTAGTCATCGGTCCAAAGCTTTCCGCTTGTTGGCAAAATGGTCTCCGGTCTGAAAATGGGTTTATCTGAAATGGACTACGACTCATCTCCCTCACACATCTCATCTCCCTCACACATCTCATCTCCCTCACCAGCGTTGTAAATGTCTTCGTCCGTTATGTTTCCTTCTTGGACTTGGCATGGCCGCCTGCCTGTACGGTATAGTACTCGCTCGCTCGCTTGAGAGAACTTTCCGTAAAGAAGGCCAATCTCTTGAATTAGCTCGTTTTTTATTTTTTGAGCTAGTTACTTTTTAAGTTGAGCCAGTGTGGCCTTCTTCATTGCATCCCGATTAGGCTGGTTTGCCACTCTGTTCGGCCACGTCCAGGTTGGTCCATCCTCTTCCAGTAAGGTTTCCCTATATATAATAGTAAATAGTAGAGGTATTGCGAGGATTCCAGGAGAACCTGGCGCAATAAGCGTGGCACCCTGGTATTTTATTGATTTTGCTGGCTACACCTGGTTAACACCCGGTATTATTGACACCGCTTTGCAGGGTGGGTACTTTCATCAAAGGCGCTTTGCCCTGAAGTAATCGGCGAACCAAGTGCTCGCATGCTGGGCGAGCTAAGACGCTTCAGACCTCTGGTGCGCAACGTGTCGGCCATAACTTTTGATGCTGAAAAGATAGGAGAGCTGGTCTCGAAATTGCCCGACGTATGGGGTGAGCTGAACGTACAGCTTTCGCCTATTTTATAGAGACCATAGCACAATCCGACCAGGCGAGAGATTGATAGCTTTATATAAATTGCGTTACACCTGCGTCACACCTGCATAAGTTACTGAAAATAATAGTCTATTATTTGACTGCGGATCCGAAGGTCGGGGGTTCGAATTCCTATGGGTGCGCCATTTATATTATCGTTGTAAAAAAATGACTTAGCGTTTTACGCAAGGCGATTTGCAAGAAAGACTCTCGGGCTGACGGCCATTAATCAGGACGTCTAACGGGCGTCTTTCTGATGCGTTTAGATCAATTTCTGGCGGTGTTCATCACGGAGACGCAACGCGAGGATGGCACCCCCGCTACAGTAGAGTTCGATCGCTACACTGTGGGGATGCTCGTTCGATATTTGGAGAGTCCAGCTACTCAAATCTGGCGTTGGTTGATCTATCGCCCCATACGCCTGTGGAGTTCGCTAAGGAGGTGTCGGATAAATGGATGTGATTATCCTTGTTGTATCAATCGTCATAGTTCTGATCACTGTTCAAAAGGGTTTATGTCGAGGGATTGATAACCTAGCATTAGCCCTGAATTGGTCGCCCAAGACTCGGGGACAAGTAACTGGATTTGCTACAAGTATTCCAGAGTTTGCCGCTTTGATCTCCACGGCACTTAACGGTGTGTGGGCAGCTGGTCTCTGGAACATTGCAAGCAGCAACATCATTAATGTGGTGCTCCTAATAACTGCCGTGTGCTGGTACAGACAATACCGGGATCTGTGGAACAAGCACTTCATTGATGAGATGCTCTTTGCAGGAATGGCCGTTGCTTTTCCCTTGCTACTCATGTATTTCTCTATGGACCAGTCCCCTTATACCGTACCTATTTTGCTTTTTTTCTACTTGGTGTACCGTCTGTCTGATCGGGTTTTCAATCGAGCCCATACAGAACCGGATGTAGAGGGAGAAGATGCGGGAAGTGCCAAGTTAGGTCTGCTGTATATCATAGGGTCAATTGCCATAATCTGTGTCGCAGGCAACTTTCTTGGCACATCTGCTGAGGCAATCGTCAATAAAATGGAGATCCCTGTCATCTTTGTGGGTTGGTTGCTTGGTTTTGTCACCTCACTACCCGAACTTACAACCTTTTTCAAAGTTTACTCTGCGGCGAAAAAGAAAGGAGCCCTCGGCGGTACAGATGACACACAAGAAGTCCTTGACAATCTGACGGGGTCGAACATGAGTAATGTTGGTATAATCTACCCCATTGCGCTGCTCATATTTCTCTTCGTAACTTAATGTGGAATAACGATATAGGAAACAATTAGAGAAAGCGCAGGCGAATAATTAGTAATTGACGGAAAGACCCTAAAGCGCCGCGCGAAAAACAGCCACCAGTTGTGCGGGCGAAACGCGCAGGATCGAAGGATTGACCTTGAGCGTTAGCCATTGGTCGTCCGGCGCGGGCGGCGCTATAGATACCTGGCGCTGCCGCAACCTTTCGCCGAACTCCGGCAAACTCACATCGACGACATGCAGCCGGACGATGTGCGTGCCTTGCGGAATACGCTCGACGCGAAAGGCAGGGTCCTCGTCAAGCAGGTCAAACAGCGTTTCGGCGGCGGACCAAGCCGCGCTATACGCTTCGAGAAAGCCATCCGCATAGTGTAGGGCGACGGCGGCCTGCGGCCAGGCTTGTGCCAAGCTGCCGCCGAACATCCGACGCTGGTGGTACAAGTCTTCTATGAAATCGGCCGGCCCCGCTAAAATCGCCCCGGAGGCCGAATTGAAACACTTCGACAACGACACGAAGACGGTGTCGAATAGCGCCGCCTGTTCCGCCGGGGCAATATCCCGGTGCACGGCCTCCACGAAAAGGCGCGCACCGTCGAGGTGCATCTTTATATCCTGCGCGCGCGCGAAATCCGAAATGCGCCGCATCTCCTCATAGTCGAACATCGCATCGTCCTGCCGCCGCACTAGCGACTCGATCGAAATGACCCCAACACGGGTGGCCGCGCGCTCGTCGCGAAACGAATCGATCGCCTGCTGAACTTCCTGCAACGTGAACATCGTGCGCCGTGGCGCCAGAGGCATCAGATTCAGTCCGCTCAGAGTCTGAGCGCTATCACCGATATCCCTGTAGATATGGCTCTCCGCCTGCACGATCACCTTGCGGTCGACGCCCGCCAACCCGCGCAGCGCCATATGGTTGGCGAGCGTACCCGTCGGCATAAAGATCGCCCGCTGCTTGCCGAGCAATTGCGCAAATTTCGCTTCCACCCGTTCGACCGTGCCGCCGAGACTGTAGGAATCGGTGTGCACCGCTCCGTCCGCCGTGCACTCCAGTAAGACCTCGGCGAATTCAGACGGCGTCAGACCCAACCCGTCGGAGATGAAGTTGACCGCGCTCTGCATACTCTACATCCCTTGTTAATAGTATCAACGGAGGTTAAGCAAAAAAACACCTAATCGTCAAACTAGGCCCCGCACAGAAACTCCACCAGTGCCACCAATCGCCTGTTGCAAAACATTGACACGCAAGCGCAGCCAGCTTAAACTCGCCCGTACTGATAAGCCACCCAATCATATTTCCCAATAGTTTCTATTTTGAGGGAGCATAAAATGAGCACCAGTCAGCCGTCATCGTCCGAATATTACCGCGCCACGGCCTTCGCTGATTTTCAACCCGAACTTTCCACTCCCGGCGGCACCCCCGAGCGCATCGCCTTCTTACAGAAGCACGGCTATCTCATTATCAACGATTTCGTCGACCACCCGATGATCCCCGTGCTGCGTGAGGCAGGCCGCCGGGTGACCGAGGCATGTGCGCCCGAGCACGGCTATAGCAAGATCGACTGCTCGAAAGGCTACGTGCATCGAGCAAAAGAAGACGAGCCCTGGGCGATTCGCGGCCTGGTCCACCCTGCGTTCAACGAACCCAGCTTTGCCGAATTTCACGGCTGCGAAGAGTTTCTCCGCTTTGTGTCCTCCTGGTGCAACGGACTCGGCCCGGAGGATATGGCGATGGGCGGCCTGCTGCTGTGGTGCAACCCCCGACGGAACGAGAATGGACCGAGTTGGCACCGCGATGTGACCTGGTGGGGCGACGGCAAACCCTACTTTTCGCAGCAGGACAATCGGGGAGAAGACATCGAAGCTTATTCCGAAGAAATCGAAAAGATTCGCTGGGATGAAATTCGCGAAAAAAATGCCAAGAATATCGCCGAACGCAACGGGGTAAGTATGTTCCTAGCGCTGGCCGACGACGAATGCCACGAGGTCATACCAGGCAGCCACGACGACTGGCGCACGCCCTTTGAGCACGACGTGCTATTGCCGCAAAAAATGAAGGACGCGGGCGTACCGCACACCCCCAGTTGGAATCGCGTCGACCCATTGCCCGAGCAAGTCGCCATCCGCCTCAAGGCCGGAGAGGCTCTTATCCGCAACGGCAACAATATCCATACTGGGCACACCGTACCCGATCGCGAGCGCAACACCTTGTCGGTCGGGTGGTCGAGGTGGTCGGGCCCGCTCACCGAGGAACCAGTGGTCGCTGACGCGCGTAGCGCCTGGCAGCTTGACCCGGCCGTGCGCGAGGCGATGCCGCACGAGTGGATGAAGACGGCGTGGGACCGTTGGGCCGCAACGCAAAAACTGGGCGATACGCTCGAGGACCGCTATCCGGGTTTTGACGTAGCGCGCATCAAAGCCGGAGAAGTCGCGGGTTGGCGCAGCGAGCTGGAACGGCAAGCGGCGGCGGGCGACGCATAGCAACCCTATCAGAAGGTGGAATAAGATCACCAGGCTTATCGTTATGCTTCCCGCGCTTCAGCTTCTCTTTTTTTGCGGTCGACGAAGGACTGCGGTGGCGGCGCCAGGATCGCGCGTTTGCGCTCATCGGCGTTTTGCCACGGGTCAGCATCCGCCGAGCTAAAAAAGTTATCTACCCCGGAATAGTGTTCTTCGCGGTCCATGTACTTGTAAAAAAGGGTGGTCCGCGTACTCGGCACCGTCCACGGCAGCGTGACATGGCACAAGGCCTCGGTAAAGATAATCGCGGTGCCGGCACGAGCCGGCACGTTGGTGACCATCGGATGCACTCCCTTAGATAGGTCGACCCAAGCCTCCGGTACGCGGTAGTGCCCCTTGTGCGAGCCGGCCAAACAGCCGAACCCGCCCCCATTGCAGACCGTATCCTCCAGCTCGAAGGCCACCGTGACCAGCCCGTTGGCGAAAGTCCCATCGTCCGCGTCGCGCTCGTAATAGTGCGTGATCAGCTCGTGCGGCCGGCTGGGATCTAGCAGGCGTCCGTTGCTCCCGTGTATGGTCCCCCCGGCGAGATCCTTGTTGAAGGTGCCGTGTGTATGCACGTTGATATGGTCAATGCGAAAAGGTGGCAGCCCTCCAGCTCGCAGCCCACCGTATATCTGATCCAAAATACCGGAGACCGCGGGAACATCCAATAAGTCGAAAAAGCCCTGCGACCAAAAGCCGCCCCTGTCCGCGTGCTGCGAGTGCAAATCGGGGCCCTTTTCATCGACGGTGGCCTTAAGGTCGGCGACTTGCTCGGGTGTAAGGGCGTCTTCAACGGTCAAAAAACCCCACGTATCGAAGGCAAAAAGCTGTTCCTCGTCCATCGGCAAACTCCATTTCTTTGTAGATTTCCAACCTAGCTACAGCTATTTGCGGGTAATCTCTTCGCTGCAGTGTGGGCAATAAAATTTGCTGTTCGACTTGCGGCGCAAAGCGCCGACAAAACCCGAGCCGAGAATACCGGCTGGCAACGCAAAAAGACCGATGCCCAGCAAGGCGATGATCGCGCCGAAGAACTTGCCGAGCGGCGTGACCGGATAGATATCGCCGTAGCCGACCGTCGTCAACGTCGCGACCCCCCACCACATCGCGGCCGGAATGCTCGAAAAAGCGACGGGCTGGGCTTCCTGCTCGACGTGGTAGATAACCGCCGAGGCAAACACCAATAAAAAGAGAATGACCAGAAAGACCATTGCCAACTCGCTCTTCTTCATCCGGTAGACGTCGGTGAAAATTCGCAACGACTCCGAATAGCGGATGACCTTGAGCAAGCGCAGCAGCCTGACCAGCCGGATCAGCCGCAGCATACGCGCGTCAAAAGGGAAGAGCAAGGGCAGGTAAAAGGGCAGAATCGCCGCCAAGTCAACCAGGGCCATCGGCGTGACCACATAGCGCAATCGACCGCCCCGGCCTTCGGCGAACTCTCCGTGCTCGGTGCAGACCCATAGGCGCAAGACATATTCCAGACTGAAGACAAGCACCGAAATCATCTCAAATTGATGAAAGATCTCGCCGTATTGCTCGTTGAGTTCGGCGACCGATTCCAAGAGAACGACCAAGACATTCAATAAAATCAATAGCAACAGGAAGATATCGATGCCCCTTGCCAGGCTTCGGTCGTCCTCTTCCATGACCTCGAATAGCAGCCGTTTTGCGTTGCTCGCCATATCGTTAGCCGCCGGGGCGGCTATTCCCTCTCATTTGCCGGCTGGCACAGAACCGCACCGAAGTTGGATTCGTCGAGCATTGGCGTAAAGCGCTGGCGAAAATCCGCACTGGCCCGCCGGACAAATTCCCGTTGCGCCTCCTCCAGATTCCCAGCGCAATTGGCCTGGATTCGCATGAGGTATTCGGCGGTTATTCTGTTCGGCAGCAATTGCTCGTCCGTTCCGTGCACGGACTCCGTGCGCTGCTCCGCCCATATGGTGACGGCAAAATCCACCGGGCGCGTATCGAATAGCAGGGGAGTCGGCGAGTTTTTCTTCGCGTAAATCTGGCTCATCAACAGGAAAAGCGCGAGCAATCCGGCCAGCAGCAAAGTCGATTCGTCCATCGCAGGTTCGTCCTCCGGTTTCACTTGCTGAGTATCCTGCGCTAATATAAACAAGTCGCGCTTAAATAGCCCCTGGGATCTATCTTTTGGCCCAGGCGCGTGGGGGGAATATATTAATCCCAACACACGCGAGATTAGAATGGCTCACGTGTCCCATGCATTTACCCAAGCAAATACACGGGAGTTCCCATGAAGAATTTACGCGTTGGAGTCGTCGGTTGCGGCGGCCGTGGCCGTGGCCACATGCGCTTGCTGGACTCGTTCGCCGATACCGACCTCGTCGCCGTTTGCGACCCCTTCGAAGAAAGCAGAAATAAAGCCGGCGAGCAGTTCTCGGTCGCGGCTCGCTACGAAACAGTAGAAGCAATGCTCGACAGCGAAGACCTGGATGCCGTCGTCATCGCCACCCCGGCCCACCTCAACGCGCAAGCGGCCCTACCAGGTCTCGAACGCAGCATCGATACCTTGATGGAAAAACCCCCGGGCATGCACCCGGACGAAACCCGCGCACTCAAAGCCGCCGCGGAAAAGAGCGGCGCCCGCTGCATGGTCGGCTGGAACCGCCGCTTCGACCCCTATGTCAAGCGAGCGCGAAGCGAGATCGAGGCCCGCGGCTCCATCTACCAACTCGTCGGCGAATTCCACAAAGGTCTGAGCGGCTTTATAGCGTCAGGACGCTTCCCGGTGGAAGTCTTGGACAATTTTCTACTGGAAACCCCCATTCACTCGATCGACCTGGTCCGCCACCTCGCCGGGGCCCCCGTCACCGAAGTGCACAGCTTCGTCCGGCGCGTGTCCGCCTACAAGGACGTGTACGCCGCGCTGGTCGTCTTTGAAAATGAGTGCGTCGCCCAGATCAGCGCCAACTACACCACCGACGCCCGCCTCGAACGCTACGAAATTCACGGGCGCGGTATTTCCGCCTATCTCGAAGGCATCAGCGGGGGTGAATTCGTCTGCGACGGGGAACGGAGGCCTGTCGAAGCCGCCGGCCCCGACAGCACCGAGGCGCAAGACCGCTACTTTTTCGACTGCATCAAGGAAGGCCGCCCGATCGGCGCGCCGGCCGCCGACCTCGACGAGGCCATCGCCACGATGGAATTGGCGGCAGCGATATTGGCCGGCTTGCGCAAGCCTTAAGCACGCTCCGGTCTATATAAGCCGAATGACGATACCGCACTATTTGCGGATATCTTTTTTATAGGGTCAATAACAATAGCTGTAAGCAATAATAATCAGGTCATTAGTATATTTT
>Ga0209667_1002188_pt1 | contig 13158 bp, 17 predicted proteins | sample SaaInlV_165m_DNA_2_FD_184682 | JGI IMG/M metagenome (GOLD analysis project Ga0209667, IMG submission 184682) | Marine microbial communities from expanding oxygen minimum zones in the Saanich Inlet - Saanich Inlet SI037_S3LV_125m_DNA (SPAdes)... | ecosystem: Environmental > Aquatic > Marine >... | reverse complement strand
AACTTGGTTATGAAGGGAATTTCGTGTGATTTTAGATACAACCTAAACTCTCTAAAAAATGTATGTGGATAAATCTTTTCTAACTTGTCAATTTGATTTTTTATCAACTCTTTTTGAAGATTAGAAATATCTTTTTTTAATATTTTAATCTGAATTTGTAGTATTTTATCTTTGTTTTTTACCTCTCTAACATAGGTAATATATCCACTGCTAATCATTTACTTTTTAATAATCTAATTGTCTTTTTGTATAGAAATAAAGGTAAAACACCCAATAAGAGAAATTCCCAAAACATCTTATCTTTATAAAGAAAAAATATGTTTAAATTTAGTTTTGAGAAGTTTGATATATAGCAAATGCTATTGCTGCTAATTCAATTGCAATTAAGACTTCTAACATATTATTATTTCTCGATTAATAAATCTCTTCAAGTTTTTCCTTGATAACCCTAATAACTGGAAATAGATTAAAAAAAATTGATTAAATTTAAAAAAACATTTGACTATTATGCAACAGATAATGAGTTAGGAGATTATATAACTCTTATGGCAGATTTTTTGGTAGGAGATGTTGATCCTCAAATTGATTTTGATGTTGAGAGTGATGAACATCATCGTTATGTCATTGTTAGTATTTTAGATAAGGTATTACATTAATGGAAAAACCGACAAAGCAAGAAGTAGAAGATTTAATCAAATATTGTACCGATAAAGAAAGAACAGTACCTGTTCGTTGGACAGAGGTAATGAATATTATAGAATATGATAAGCAACCACGAAATGTACAAAAAACATTACTATGTTTAATTTTAGGAGCATACTGGGAAACTAGTAAAGAAGATAAAGTCAAAAGATTTCACGATCAGATAAAATTTGCAGGATATTTTTCTTATAATAGAGAAAGAGTATTTTATGAATTAAAAGATTTCTTAAATAATCTTTCTGAAGAAGAGTGGTCTCACCAAGAATTACCTTTATAAAAAACCCCCAAAACTTTCATTTTAATCCATCAAAGATGATACTAGTTGATAAGTCAAAAAAGTTAATTCTATTATTATTAATGCTTCTAACATTTTATCTATCTATCTCATCATCTTCTAAAAACTGGTCAAGTGATGCTACTCTTTCCTTATCATCAGTTTTGTTTTCTTTAATAATTGTCTCTTTTGTCTCTTTTATAGATTCTTTAGTTTGATTAATGGTTCTATAAAAATATATATAACCAAACACTATTGTTAATATTAAAGTGTTTTTAATAATAAAAGATAGACCAACATAACTACCTTCATTTTTGGCATTAAATTCAATGAAATTTAAATATTCACTATGAATATAAAAAACTAGTATTAATAAAATTAACGCTAAAAGTAGTCCACTTAATCTTTCTTTTAACCAGAGATATACTTTTCCATACAGAAATTGTTTTGTAATAAATTTAAACATTAAAGTTTGGGTATTCCCAGTAATAATAAAACACTGCTCAATCCAACTGTTGCTTTTAAATTAGAGATAACTTCATTCTCTTCTTTTTCTATTAACTTTCTCATTTCTTCTTTAGTGTAATCTTCTGGTTGTTTTTGAGCATATGCCATTAACTTCTCAACTCTTTTTAATGCTCTCTTTCTAATAAATCTTTTCCACTTCTTTATTGTGAAATCTTTTGCTGATTTTGTACCGTCTATTGTACTTTTTGTAATTTTATCGAACATAAAATTTATTTGTCATCCTCATCTTCTTCTTCATCAAATACTAAACTATATATTCCTTTTTCAACATTCTCCGGAGTTTCTTCTAAATCATAAGGGGAATCATCTGTAAAATTTGATGTATCTAATGAAATTTCTTTTGCTAATTCTTGATAAAATTGTTTTTCATTTTCAATTTTTTGTTCTAAATAATCTTTATTTAATTCCTCTTGTCTCTTTTCATGATTTTGAATTTTTTTTATGTCAGTTTCTTCCTCTAAAGTTTTTTCATATTTGTCTAAATCTTGTTTTGTTTTTTCATTTATATAGAAAGACCATGAATATGATTCATCATCGTTTCTTTTAACAATATAGTCATCAAGTATATTTTTTTTATTTTCTTTTTTAATTTTTTCATACTCTAAATAATTCAATCTAAATAATACTTTTAATAGTCCAGATTTATAAAGTTTCCTTTTTTCTTCTATTGGGATTTTTGAAAATTCTTTATTTAATTTACCTAAAAATTCTGATTTAAATTTTCTAATTATTAACTTTCCTTTATCTAATTCAAATTCATCTATTAAATTTTGTTTATTTTTCTTTTTTAAATAAATAATATTTTTTTTATGTTGTAATAATTCTTTATAAACTTTTCTTATTTCAATTCTTTTATCTATGAATTGTTCTACTTCGGATATTAATAAGTTGTGATCTTCTTCATCCATAATTTAACTTTGAGAGTTAGTATATATGGCAAATGCTATTGCCGACAATTCAATTATTATTGATACTTCTAACATTGTTTTTTGCTAATTCTGGTTTAACTAAATAATGATAAACTTTCTTACAAAAATGAGGACTATCTAAAAGAATGATATTTTGATCAATGCTTTCTAAACAAATACCCATTTCTTCATCAAATTTATCGCTATGATAGTAATTTGTATAAGCAATCCAATAAACTGTAATTAAATAAAATCTTCCCAAACGATCAACATTATCTGGTATTTTCTTTAAAAATTCTCTGTAGGTTTCTTTATTCTTAAAACACTTTACAAAAATCTTGGTAGTTTTTTTGTCTCTTTCAAGAAGGTTAGGGTAACGAGAAAGTGACTCAAGGTCTTCTAACTTAATTTTAATCTCAGGTTCTTTTCTAAATTTTTCTAGATGACTATTTAAGTAGACAACTTTATTCATTTTCTAACCTTAACAAATCAACATCTATTTTACTACTTTGAAGTTATTACCTCTTCTGTTGGCAAGATTGATTAGTGATTGATCTGTATGTCCTAGATAGACATTTAATACCATTCTTGGACTTGTATTCATCAAAGTTGCAATATCATCAATAATAGTTCCTTGTTTATATTGTTCTGTCGCATAAGTGTGTCTGATTGCATAAAGAGGTCTTGTTCCACCTTTATGATAAAATAGATTCAAGTCTTTTGAAATACTTGTAAATAACTTTCCAGTCTTATGTTGCAAAGTTCTTCTATTCTTAATATGTGGAAATAGCAGATAGTCATGATCATTTTGATATTCTTTGTGTCTTTCGTTTATTTCTGAATAAATGTGTTTAAGAAACCAATCGTTTGCAATCGGGTAGTGATATGGTTCAGTTTTTGTATTGTAGATGGTGAACTTTAACTTTTTATCATTTGGATTATTTGGACTTGATATGATTTCACAATCCTTTCTTCTTAAACTTAATGGTTCATTTCCTGGTCTAAATCCAGCACTTCTACATAGATTATAGTAATCTTTACTGTGAAGGTGAAAATCATCAATCTCTTTATTATTCAGTTCTCTACATCTTTCGTTAATAAAGTTTAGTTCTTGATTCTCGTATGGATATCTCGGTGTGTTGATTACTTGTTGAGTTGGAGTATCAGGAATAAAATTAACTTTACCTCTATCTTTTGCTCTCTTAAACATTTGAGTAAGAACAGACATATACTTGTTGATTGTATTTCCTGATTTATCTTCATCTTTAAGTTGAGAGAGTAAGTCATTATTGATTATATCTTCAACTAACTCTAGGTCTGTATAATCAACTTCATCAAACATTGGTTTCATATATTGCCATTTTGATTTATCCCTCACACCTTGATCTGCATTTTTAATATCAGTTCTGTTCTTATATTTTCTAACTTTGTAGTTAATATATGGTTGTGCAATATCTAAATCAAAGTCGTGTTCTCTAACTTGTTGTTTAGTATCAGTATGTTCTCTAAACCATTCTTTATAGAGTTCGTTTGCTTTAGTGATTGCATCGTTGATATTTTTTGTCTTTAAAGTCTTTTCAAATTTACCTGACTTATAGTTCTTGTGACCAAGACCAACATAAAATCTACAAAAATAAGTATTTTTATTTTCAAACTTATAAATCCATATTTTAGTTCTTGGTAAAATCTTTAATGAGTCTTTGTTTATCTTCGGCACTAGTATTTTCCTGTAAAACTTCCTTTTGCAGTATTAAGAATAATCATCTTCGCATTTAACACTTTCCTTCTAACGATTTGAAGCAATACCTCATCGGTCACGTGGTATTCATTAAATTTTCTCTTGGCAAAAGTTCTCTTAATCATTTTTGATGATTTTCGATATAGACTTTGTTTCTTCTCGTAATCAGCATGTATTCTTTCACCCACTGATTGATAGGTTAACATCTTGTCATTTCTTAATTTGAAACACTTCAAATAGTCATCAACTTCTAAATATCTGAATCTCTTATTAGTAATTTGAAATTGTGAAGTTTTTCCCACTTTATTAACTAACTGTTTTTTAACTTCTTTAAATGCGTCTTCTTCCGATAGCGAATCTAATACTCTAACCGAAACATAGTTCTTATCTAAAAATAGATGTTTATGTGTGACATACCATTTATCAAATTTAAGAGTTCGTACTTGGGATAAATGCCAAGCACGATAATACTCTTTATTAATGGGAAAATTAAACACTTCTTTAGTTTTACTGTTTGGGTCTATTTTACCATTCCATTTAATTGCAGTTTGTAAATAGTTAAACCAAACACGAATATTTTGTTTTAGAGGTTTATCTCTAGGTGCTCGTATTTGGTTTGTTTTTGTCATATTAGTTCACACTCACATTTTCATCACTTGCTGATAGGGATGTTTTGATTCTACCGCTAGATATCCCTTCATCAATATATCCTTTGTGATCGCTGATATACTTTTCTGCAAATCTTTCAAAGTCCATATCATAACCAACCTGTATATTTTCACATACATCTTGAAACAATATATCTAAAACATTAGGAACATCAGCATAACCTTTATACATTGGTATTTTGTCATGAACATATTCTTTACCTGTTTTTTCAAAAAGATAATCATTGATTGGTTTTACAATCTCATCATTAATTCTATCTGAAAGACCATTAGAATATTCTCCATGCAAAATACTTAAGTCCATCAAGTGATATGTATTTTCTTTGTACCAATTATTTGCAGGTTCTATATTACCTCCAATGCTTACACCTTCGTAAATAATATTCTTCTCTTTATCTAAAAGACTATTTACGATTGCGTCTGGGTGTATTTTTGCAATTCTCTCTGCTCTACACATAGATATAAGTAGATCGTTATATTTTTTTTTTTCATAATTAGACATTTGATCATAAGACTTCTCACTTATCAGTCTATCTAACTCTTGTTTAATTATACTTGCTTCTTTTATTTTAACTGTACTCATAGTCATCTTCCTTCTTATTACATTCTCATTTTTCGTTATTATTGTTTAGTGAGAGGTGAAAAAAATGAGAAAATATTTCTCTCACTAAACATACCTATATCATACCACAAAAAAGCAATATTGTAAATTCTCATACGTAACTCTAATGTATACAGATAGTAATATAATATTATCTGTATAGGTAAATGCTTGTGCTTTAATGGTTTTCCGTTACCATATTCTACTTGATCAATGAACTAGAATGAAAGGACAAAACAAATGACAGTTTATTTTTATGGAAGATGTAGTGCAGATGAGAACTTTGACAAAGGCAGTTCAATAGAAACGCAGTTGAGTAAGTGTAAATCTTATGCAAACTTAAAAGACTTAACAATTGATAAAGAAGTAACAGAAAGTATTTCTGGAACAGTAAGATTTGCTAACAGAACAATGGGGTTAGAGTTGATGAACACTCTAAAAAAAGGAGATCATATTATTTGTTCTGCGTTAGATAGATTTTCAAGAAACACTTTAGACTTACTTCAAACAATTGAGAAGTTTAAGAGATTGAAAGTATCTTTACATTTCACAGAATTTGGAGAAGTGACAGGTAGCGATGCAATGGGTAGTGTGTTCGTTAAACTGTTATCTGTCTTTGCTGAATTTTATTCAAAACAATGTAGCGAAAAACAAACAGCAACAAAACAACGATTAGCAAAAGAGGGCAGATTTTTAGGGGGTAAAAAGATGTTTGGTTATGATCTTGATCAGAACAATTATTATATTCCGTGTGAAAAAGAACAATCTGTCATTAGAGATATGCAATTAATGAGGAAACAAGGCAATTCTTACCAAAAAGTTGCAGATCAGATTACCAAAACAACTCGGAAGAAGTTTCCTGTGTCTTGGGTATTTAAAATACTGAATAGAGAAGGTGTAACTGCATAATGGATTATCTGTGTAGCGAATGTTCAATTCAATTATCTAAATTTGAGATTGAGTTGAATGAATTATATCCAGTAGGAAAACTTTATTGTGAGTTTTGTCAAAGTAAACACGAGAGAGAAATTATCAAGAAACTAGCAGAAATTGAGGCAGATATGGAAAATGACTACACAAAAAAACTTATTTAGCGTGCTAAAATAATTGGTTAAAATTGATGTCTTTTGTTAAGGTTAAGTATGAAAAAATTCTCTCTATATACTCTTATAGGATTATTATTTTGTAATGTTGGGTCTGCTGAATGTGTAGAAGGTGACTGCATTAATGGTCAAGGAACTTACACATTTGCAAGTGGAGACAAATATATTGGTGAATGGAAAGATGATAACTTTATTAAATAAAAAATAATAAGGAATGAAAAAAACTGCTATGAATATTTTAGTTTAAACTTAATTGGATAATTATGATATTCATCCTCACAACCCTCTACCATCCAATCATATTCAATATTTTCTAATATCTTAACTTTAATTGGTTTGTTCAAAAATTCACTATAAGTGTCACCATTATTATCTATATATTTTTGGTCGGCACATACTTCAAAAACTTTTGCTGTTAAATCACCTAGTTCATTATTATAAACTGAGTTTTTTAGTTTAAAAGTGATGGGATGATTTAAATTTTCCGCTTCACAGTCTTCGTAAAACCATTCGTATGGAGTACTATTCGTTAATTTAATCTTTAAGGGTTTATTAAGATAATCAATGTATTTACTTCCATATTCACTTTTAAAGGTTTGATCAGCACATTTTTCATAACTAATTTCTAAAGGTAGTTGAGATTTTGTTTCTGCAAATAAAGTTTGATTATAAAACCATAAGGCAAGTATAAGGATGAATAATTTTTTAATATCCATACTTAAAAGTACCTATAGTTTGTGTTGTAATTTTGACACCCAAATTATGCTAATACTCACTTATTTAAGAAGATCACTGAACTTGATCTTCACATCATCTTAACCTTTTTGTTGTTTCTTTAATCAATCTATTGAGTTCTTCTCTCACTGAAGTAAGAATATTTAATCGATTTAATTAATGAATTAAACAATCTATTTGAACCAAAGATAAAGTTTTAAAGGGTTTTTCAACAATTGTTACAGACGCATTTGCGAGTGTAACTAGTATATTTTTATAAAATGCATTACCTCTAGTTATGGCAAAAAATTTATATTCACCTTCAATGTTCAAAAGTTACTTGAATTGTAAATACACAATTTTTAATGAATTTTATGAAGAGAAATTAAAACTTCAAAGAACAGAAGATACAGAAAGTGACAAGTTACGTCTCGCAAAAGGTAACGAATTTGAAAATGATTATTTTAAAGAACTCCAAAAAAAATATTCGAAAGTTGTAGATTTAAAAAAGGGAGATGAAAAAACTTCAAAAGACGATATCGCAAAAGAGACAATTAAATGTATGAAAGAAGGTTATGAGATTATCAGGGGTGGTTATTTAATTGATGGTAAATGGAGAGGAGAATTTGATTTTTTAGAGATCAATCGTGACGTTAAATCAAACCTAGGTGATTATAGTTATGAAGTTTCAGATACTAAAAATACTACAAAAGTAAAACCTGATCACATATTCCAAGTTGCTATTTACGCAGACCTATTAGAAAAAATTCAAGGCATTAAATCAAAAAATTTTAATATTGTTCTTAAAGAAATGAAAAAAGAAAGCATCGAATTAGAAAACGTTTCTGAATTTGTTTTAATGCAGAAAAAAAAATATGAACATTTTATTGAATATGAGATTGACACTGCTAAACCCGAAAAGTGTACTTATTGCACTTTGTGTCCTTGGGAAGATAATTGCAAAGGAATCTGGGAAGAAAACGATAGTTTAGATCTTATTTGGGGAATGAGAAAAGATACGAGAAGATCATTCCAAAAATTAGGAATTGATACAGTTTTAAAATTATCTCAACAAGATGCAGAAAAAGTTTTTGAAGATATTAATATTGAAACATCAAAAAAATTTATAAGTTTTGCAAAGTTAATCATCAAAGAGAGAAAATCAAAAAAACCTGAATATAGTTTAATTACTAAGGATCAGGAATTTATAAAGGGTTTTAAGTTATTACCACAACCTTCAAAAAGCGATCTATTTTTCGATATCGAGTCAGTACAAGACTATGTTGTTGGTGGTGGATTAGAATATTTATTTGGAATTTATTACGAAGAAAATGGAAAAGAACAATTCAAAACATTTTGGGCACATAATCAAGAAGAAGAAAAAAATAGTGTAATTCAGTTTTTTGATTTTGTTGATAATCATTTTAAAAAATATCCTGATGCTTTCATTTATCACTACGCTAGTTATGAAATTACAGCATTAAATGACCTAACTTCTAAACATAAAGTTAAAGAAACTGATCTAGTTCATTATCTTAGTAAAAATAAATTTGTAGATTTGTACACTGTCGCAAGACAAGCAATATTAACGACAGAAGGTTACTCGATAAAAGATTTAGAGAAATATTATAATTTTAAAAGAACATCAGACATAAAAAAGGGTGATGTTTCAGAAGAATATTACATTAATTGGTTAGACACCAAAGAACAAAAATATCTTGATGAAATTGAGAAATATAACAAAGAGGATTGTCATTCTACACTTGAACTTCATAAGTGGTTGTTAAGTTTAAGAGATAAAAATTTATCTTGGTTTAAACCCAAAATTGAAGAATTAGAACTTCGTGAAAGAGAAGTTGAGATGAAAGAATATGAAGAAAGATTAAAAAATGCTGATCTTAAAGATAAAAATCTACAAAAAATTGTTCACGATATTCTAGGTTTTTACTATCGCTCTAACAAACCTAAATGGAGACGGTATTTTGATAGAAAATTTCAAACAGATGAAGATTTGTCAGAGGATACAGAATGTATAGGCAATATGAAAAAAATTGGTGATCCAGAAACTGTTAAACGATCTTACGTTTTTACTTACAAGTATGAAGAGCAAGATTTTAAATTAAAGAAAGGCGAAACCGCACATATAGCGAATAATGAACTTGTCTCTCAACCTAATAGAGCAGGAACTATTATTTCAATAGATCATTATGAAAGAATTATCAAACTTTCGAGAGCAACAAAGTCAGGATATTTGCCTGATGTAATTTCAATTGGTCCAGAGGGACCTGCTAAGATTGACTTGTTAGAAAAAAGCACTTTTAAATTTGTTAATAGTTTAATCGATTTAGAAGATAAGTATCACGCAGTTAAAAGCATTCTTAATAAAGAAATGCCAAAAATAAAGGGAATTAAACAAGGCGAAAAAATTATAAAGAAAAATGATTATGATAATGAAATACCAGAAATCATTTCTCAATTAGATAATAGTTATATTTATATTCAAGGTCCTCCAGGCACAGGTAAGACAAGACAAGCGGCGAATACAATTCTTAAACTTTTGAAAAATAATAAAAAAGTTGGTATTACTGGCAACTCTCATAAAGTAATTCATAATCTAGTCGACAGAGTAATTTCATTTGCGATAGATGATAATTTTAAATTTAATGGAGTAAATAAACACTCAGCAAGAGATGAGGATACTATTTACAGAGAAAAAAATGTTGATGAAAATCAGTTTATCACTTCTGTTAATGATTCAAAAAGTTTTCACTCGTATTACGAAAATAAAGGTGCAGGTTTATTTTCAGGAACAAAGTATCATTTTGTTCATACGGTAAATGATGAACAACTAGATTATTTGTTCATAGATGAGGCGGGACAATTCACGATTGCGGACGTTCTTTCTGTAGGAAGAGTTGCTAAAAATATAGTTTTAATAGGAGATCAAAATCAATTATCAAGTCCAGTTGAGGGTGTTCATCCAGGTGAGTCTAGTAAATCAGTTCTTAATTTTTTATTAGGCGATTTAGAAACGATACCAGAAGATAGAGGTATATTCTTAGATACAACATATCGATTACATCCAAAAATAAATGAGTTTATTTCGCATAATTTTTATGACGATAAATTAGTTTGTCATAAAGATAATAAACTTCGATCAATAAATCTTGATGGACATCCTTCTATTCACAGTGAAGGAATATTTTACATTCAGGCAGATCACGAAGGTAACAGTCAAAAAAGTAACACAGAAGCAGAAATTGTTCAAAAATTAGTAAAAGACTTTTTAGGAAGAGATCTGTTTGATACCAAAGGAAAAAAACATCAATTGAATATTAGTGATGTATTAGTAATCAGTCCTTATAATGCTCAGACTAATTATCTGGTATCTAAATTAGATCAAGGAGCAAGAGTAGGAACTATTGATAAGTTTCAAGGACAACAAGCGTCAATTACAATAATTTCAATGACATCTTCTGATGCTGAGTGTTTGCCAAGAAACTTAGATTTTATCTTTGATAGGAATAGATTGAACGTTGCATTATCAAGATCTCAATTAATATCTATTGTTATTTTTAATCCTAGATTGTTAGACACCTATCCAACTACCAAAGAACAGTTAATCTTGCTTAATAATTTCTGTAAATTGTTAAAATATAAAGTAAATTAAAATCTTGTGATTAATTAACGATAATTATAACAATAAAAAATGTTAACAGTTGGTGGATTATTTTCAGGTATTGGCGGTATTGAACTTGGTTTTGAACAGGCAGGTTTTAAAATTAACTGGTCTAATGAAATAGATGAAAACTGTGCAAAAACATTTAAATTTAATCATAAACATAAATTAATAGTTGAAGATATTATAAAAATTAATTTTAAGAAACTTCAGCAGGTAGATGTATTAACGGGTGGTTTTCCGTGTCAGGCATTTTCGGTCGCTGGTTATAGAAAAGGTTTTGATGATGCTAGAGGAAATGTATTTTTTCAAATCTGTAGAGCGATTGAAGAATTACCAAAAAAACCTAAAATTCTAGTGCTTGAAAATGTTAAAAACCTTAAGACTCATAATTCTGGTCATACAGCAAAAGTTATAACAAATTCACTAAGAGACCTAGGTTATTCTGTTATGTGGAATATATTCAATACTTCAGTTCATACAGATATTCCGCAAAATAGAGAAAGAACACTTATTGTTTGTTTTTTAGGAGAGAGTGATTGGGAATTTGATTTTAAAAAAAAGTTTTCTTCACGAAAGTTTAGTGATTACTTACCTTTATCAAGATCAAAAACTAAAAAAAATTTTAGAGAATTGCTAGAGTCGCAAGTAGATGAAAAATATTATTATAAACAAGATTTTTATGAATATAAAACTTTGAAAGAATACATTAAATCAAAAGAAACCGTCTATCAGTGGAGAAGAGTTTACGTTAGAGAAAATAAAAGTGGTGAGTGTCCAACATTAACTGCAAATATGGGAACCGGAGGGCATAATGTTCCATTAATTTTAGATGAACTGGGGATCAGAAAACTTACTCCTCGAGAGTGTTTGAATTTTCAGGGATTTCCTAAAAGTTTCAAATTTCCTGACAATGTTGCTCAGAGTCAAAGGTATAAACAGGCAGGAAATTCTGTAACAGTTAGTTTAGTAAAAAGAATTGCTGAAATTATAAAAAAAGTTATTTAAGTTTTATATTTTACCTACAAAAACCGGTTGTAAATTCAAGGGTTGAATTATCTTAAGTCTTATATCAAATCTTGGTCTTCTCTTGTTATCTTGTTGGTCAGTTAATTTTTCACTTTTATTAACTTTTAAATTGTCAATATCATCATTATTTAATTTATATACTTTATAATTTCCATTAATTTCTCCGTTGTTCCACATATCTATAAAATAAATATCATCATATTCTGATCGTGGTCCAAAAGATGAAGGTCCTGTAGATGCAGAACATTTTAATTGTATTCTTTTATTAGTTTTGGGATCAAAACAATCAAATGATGTACTATATCCGCTAGCATTTTTAGCACTAAGTATTTTTCCGCAATTAAAATCTAAACAAAAAATAGACTCTGATAATGCATCAGGGAAATTTATTCTTCTAGTGCCTCTTAAACTTTTTGTAATTACCTGATTTATTTGTTGATATTTTTTAAATGTATCCCTAAAAATTTTTCTATCTTCTTTTTGAAAAGTCAATAATTCTAGTATTATTGTTTTATTTTTAAGTGATATTTTATGATTTATTATTTTCATATGCCAATAACATTTATTAGCATAAAATTTATAAACTGTCCTTAGGTAATAAAAAAATAAGTTATGATATAATTAGATTAAAATCTTTCTGAGTAAGTTTTTTTACACCACCCATAAGATAAGTGCCATAATTATTTTTATTTTTCACAAAATCCAATTTATCAATAATCGACTGTATGTTTTTTGATGTTTCAAAAATTTTAATTTTTTTAAACCACAAATATTTTATAACTTCATAATTATCTTTATCAGGATCGACTAAAAATTCTTTCGGAGTTTCAACTTTTTGAATAATTGCTTGTCCAACAAAACTTTGTCTTTCTTTTCCTGCACCTGCTATATAAAACATAACTTCATCATCATCTTTTATTTCATTAAGATTTGGGGTTCTTGGATAAAGTGGATACTTTTTTTCCTCTATTCTTTTATTAAAAATATCAATAGCAGATTCTTTTAATGAGTCTGAAGTTACAAGACAATAGTAATTAGTCATTTATGTTATTTTATATAATATCATTAAATTATTGCTAGTTCTTTGAACTCACATATCTCCACATAGCACCTTCCACTATATTTGAGTATTTACGCATATCTTTTTGTGCAACTCGTTTAAATTGTTCGTATAGATGTTTATCAATTGAAAAATTGACTGTTATTTTCTTAGT
>Ga0209667_1002179_pt1 | contig 13210 bp, 6 predicted proteins | sample SaaInlV_165m_DNA_2_FD_184682 | JGI IMG/M metagenome (GOLD analysis project Ga0209667, IMG submission 184682) | Marine microbial communities from expanding oxygen minimum zones in the Saanich Inlet - Saanich Inlet SI037_S3LV_125m_DNA (SPAdes)... | ecosystem: Environmental > Aquatic > Marine >... | reverse complement strand
TTCAATACAAAAATAAAAATTGATAAACGTTTATTATATATATATATTAACTATATAATAAATGGCCTTAGAATTTCAGATATACGATTGGTTAGAAGATCATGAGCTAGATAATATCGAAACATCTGATGAAGAATCATCTGAAGAGAATCGGTCTAGAAGTTTTATTATTCATACTTTTGGTAGAACACTTGAAGGTAAATCAGTTTACATGAAAATAGTAAACTTTACCCCATATTTTTACATTAAATTGCCCGAAAAATGGGATATGAAAGAAGCAAAAATAAATTGTAAAAAGATGTTCAAGTATTTTACTAGTGATATGAATAAAAAAGTCTGGACTAAATTTCGTTCTGCTTTACTTAGTATGGATGTTGTTGAAAGAATGTCTCCAGAAGGTTTCACGAATGGAAAAAAGTTTTTATTCGCACGACTCGTTTTCAATAACAGTTACGCAATGAAAAAATTTCGTTTCATGTTTGAAGCAAGTAAAATATATATTCCTGGACTGACTAAAAAATCAATGACTTTTAAAACATATGAAGCAAACTTACAACCAATGTTAAGGTGTTTTCATACTAAAAAAGTAAGTGGTTGTTCGTGGGTTTCAGTTGAAAAATATATTATGATAGAAGACGATGAAAAGGAAAGTTATTGTGATATAGAATTAAGAGTAGATTGGAGAAAAATTACACCAATTACAAAAGACCAAAATGCTCCATTTCGTATCCTAAGTTTTGATATAGAATGTCATTCTACAGATGGAAGTTTTCCCCAAGCTAGACGTAGCGGTGATAAGATTATCCAAATAGGTTCAACTTATACTTATCTAGGAGAATCATTGCCTTATCGTCAACATATTGTTTGTTTGGATGATACAGCGGATGTAGAAGGTGCTATAGTTGAATGGTATGATAACGAACGAGATATGGTTCACGCGTGGATTAAGGAAGTAATTAAAAATGATTGTGATATTTTAACAGGTTATAATATCTTTTATTTTGACGAACCTTATATTCATGACAGATGTGATGAACATCTTAATTTGTTACATGAAATCACTATGATGAGTAAATTAAAGGATTATGAATGTAACTATCGAGATTTTAAATTAGCATCATCTGCTTTAGGTGAAAATCGAATTAGAATGTTTGATACACCTGGAAGAGTTCATATTGATTTGATGAAAGATGTTCAAAAGACTTATAAATTAAATAGTTACAAGTTGGATTCTGTTTCATCAAACTTTATTAGAGATAAGATTATTAAAATTGAACCTTTTGGTAAAAAAAAATTCAAATTGTATTGTAAAGGTATTGATGATATTTTTATTAATGATTTTATTCATATTGAATTAGTATTAGATTTTATATCAGATGAAGTAGGTCATAAATACGAAATAGTTAAAATTGATAAAGAAAATAAGATTTTAACCATTACTTCAAAAGATATTAGTGGATTAGAGGAACATTTAAAAGAACCTAAAGAAGGAATATTATGGTGGTCACAAGCCAAGGATGATGTAGGACCAAAAGATATTTTTAGATTATTTAAAGGAAGTCCAGAAGACAGAGCTGTTGTAGCTAAATACTGTGTTAAGGATTGTCGTTTAGTTAATCTATTAGTAAACAAATTAGAAGTTGTTACTAAAAATATCGAAATGAGTAATGTATGTTATGTTCCTTTGTCTTTTTTGTTCACCAGAGGACAGGGTATTAAACTATTTTCCCTTTGTATGAAAATTTATCGCGAAGAAGGTTATGTATTTCCTGTTGTTAAAAAACCTGATGAAAAAACACCAAGTTATGAAGGTGCAATTGTTTTTGATCCCGAACCAACAGTCGAATATGAAGCTTTAGCTATTAAGGATTACGCATCTCTATATCCATCATCTATTATACATAAAAATATGAGTCATGAAACTATTGTAAGAAATGATAAATATGATAATTTACCGGATGTGGAATATTTTAATTCTAATTTTCGTGAATTCGATGGAAGTATTCAATATCGTCGTTTTGCCAAAGTAGATGGTCAATTAGGAGTTATTCCTAAAATTCTATCAACATTGCTAGGAGAACGACGGGCAGTTAAGAAACATATGAAAAAAGAAGAAACTCCATTCAAGAAAAAGATTTTAGATGCCAAACAATTAGCCTTAAAAGTAACTGCTAATTCGTTATATGGATCTTTTGGTGCAGATACTAGTCAAGTTTGTGAACGCGATATTGCAGCATGTACGACATCAACAGGAAGGGAAATGTTAATCTTTGCCAAAAAATACGATGAAGAAATTGTTCCAGGATTGATAAATGGTTTGAAACATGCATATAAAAACAATCAAGAAGATGTAGTTAATCAATTATTAGAATGGGAATTAAAAGGGTTCTCATTAAAGACAAAGGAAGAAAAGACATCTATAATTAAAAAAATAAAAGATTATGTTACTAAAGATATTGATAAATTAACATTCCAGCCTATTGTCAAATATGGTGATAGTGTTATCGGCGATACTCCTTTATTATTAATGAAAGATAATAAGATATTTATTGATAAAATTAAAAATTTATCATGTTTAAGTGAATCTTATAATATAGAAGATAAAGTATATAATAAATTAGATAACATTTATACATGGACAGATAATGGATGGACCAAGATTATTAATGTTATGAAACATAGATTGGAATTACATAAAAAATTATATCGTATCACGACACATTCTGGATGTGTTATTGTAACAGATGATCATTCTTTATTAGATAATAAAGGTAAAAAAGTTACTGTTACACAATTAAAAGTTGGTGATAAATTATTACATTCATTTCCGACAATAAATAGTACTGATACATTTAAGGTATTTAATAAAAATATCAATAATGATATTAGTAGATTATTTGGATTTTTTATGGGAGATGGTTCATGTGGTTATTATGAAAATTGCAAAAAAGCATCATGGTGTTTGAATAATAAAAATTTAGATTTATTAAAATATTATAAGAAAATATTAGATGTAAATTTTAATAATTATGATTGGGTTATATTAAATACATTAAAATCATCGAATGTATATAAATTAGTAATTAAAAAGAAAACAAATGATAAAGTTATTGACTTTATTAAAGTTTTTAGAAACTTGATGTATACATCAGATAAGGAAAAAAAAATCTCATCTGATATTTTAAACAGTAATTATAATATTAGGTATAATTTTTGGATTGGATTATATGATGCTGATGGGTATAAAACAAATTATGGAACTTTAAGTAAACAATGGTCTAAAGATGGACTTTTCAATAACTCTTATACCGAGAGTAAAATAAAATGTGGTCAAACAATAGATCAAAAGGGTTATGTGTCAGCATTATCCATTTATACATTAGCAAAATCATTAGATTATAAAGTGTCGATAAATACTAGGAAAGATAAGTTAGATATTTATACTATTCGAGTTTCTACCAAGTTACGAAAAGAAGAAGATGTTATTAAAAAAATAGAGTTATGGACTAAAAACGAAGATTATGTATATGATTTAACAACTGAAAACCATCATTTCCAAGCTGGTGTAGGTTCGATTATAGTTCATAACACCGATTCAATCTTTAGTTGTTATCGCTACCGAGAAAAAACAAAACAAATAACGAATAAAGATAGTCTGAAATTATGGAAAAATATTATCAAGTTTTCAGAAGGATTAATCATGGACTTTATTCCATTTGAGTATAGGTCCATGTGGGAAGAACTTCATCAAAAGTATTATCGTGACGAATTAATAACTGATTTAAGATTACCCAATAGTCCTGAGGTATTACCGATACCAGAACATTATAAAACTATATTACCTATTGATGAAAGGTTAAAACAGTTTTTAAAAGAATATATGGAAGAAAGTTATTTACCATGGTTATGGACGTTACAAGATATTTACAACAAAACCTATACCAAAGATTCTATCTTTAAAGATATGTTAAAAGTTAAACTATTCAAGATGGGCATCAGTCTAGTTGAAAATTATAGGATGGTTGCTGAAGATATGGATGAAGAAATCAACGCAACGTTATCCAATAAAATTAAGAAATTTGTTGAAAAGACATTAAAAGAATATTGGATTCAACCATATTGGGATGTGGAAGATGGTATGAAAATAACTCGTGTTAAAATGTATAAAGGTGGAGAAAAGATAACTGATAAGCGTTCTCTAACTCTATCAATTGACATGGGTGTTATCACCGGAGAATTAATTAAAAGTCGATTACCTTTTCCACATGATTTAGAATATGAGAAAACCTTTTGGCCATTCTTAATTCTAACAAAGAAAAGATATGTTGGAAATAAATATGAATTTGACCCGGATAATTACAAACAGGATTATAATGGAATCGTTTTGAAAAGACGTGATAATGCACCTATTGTCAAAGAAATTTGTGGTGGGATTATTAATTGTTTAATTAACGAGAAAGATCCTGATAAAGCCGAAAAATATACTAAGGAATGTTTAGACAAAATGTTTAATAATGAATATAATATTAAATATTTTTTGACAAGTAAAACATTAAAAATGAAAGAAAGTTATGTAGATTGGACTAGAATTGCACATGTGGTATTAGCAGATAGAATTTCAATTAGAGAACCAGGAAATTGTCCACAATCAGGAGACAGAATTGCATTTGCGGCAGTAAAGATACCAAATCTTACCAAAGATACTTTACAAGGTGAAAGAATAGAAACACCTGAATATATTATGAAAAATAATCTAAAGCTTGATTATGAGTTTTATATGACTAATCAAATTATGAAACCATCTTTACAATTTCTTGATTTGGTTTTACCAAATGCAGATAAAATGTTTAATGATTTTAAGATTAAAATAGAAAATGATAAAATGGGAAGAACTAATGTATTAAATTTTTGTAAAACATTTAAATAATATAAATGTCATAAAAGCAACGCTTTTATTATTAATAAAAATTGATTTGGGTAAAGAAAAAACTCTTTTTTTTCTTTTCTTTCCAAATCAGAAGTTATTTTTAGAATGCAATCCTTGGATTGCAATACAAGTATTTTCAATACAAAAATAAAAATTGATATTTTTTTATAATTAAATATATCTAATAATACTATAAAATGAACTGTAAAGGTCAATGTGATAATAAATTCTATGCCAATAAAGACATGGATGGATACTGTAGTATGTGCTATATTTTAAACAAGACTGGTGAAACCAAAGAAGAATACACTCATAGACTCGCTTTACCGCTAGAAAATGCGGTTGGTGCGTTAGCATGTAGTGATATTCAGTATAAACTATTTAACGACAAATTAAATAGTTTATATGCATGGAATATGCCTTTAATAACAGTATATTTAAATATAATTAAAAAGGAATTATTCTTTACTGCAAAACAAGCAGAAAATATATTAAAAAATAAGCACATGTGGAAACTACAACATATTATATGTTCGCGTGTTATTGATACCTGGAATATGACAGATAGACATGGTGTTGGCGAATGTTATTATAAAGATAATAATTTAAAACCAAAAAATACCGATTTTTCTGATTTGAAATGTCCTTCTGGAAAGATATTTCAACCCGAAGATATTTTTAATCCGAATAATTTAAAGTTTTATCATTTTATTTATAATTCAATGAATAATATGTGACAACTGCTGTTAACAATGCAAATTGCATTACATCGCTACGTAGGTTAACACATATGTGATTTTAATCTTCAACTGAAATCATATTAATATCGCTTGTATTAACTGAATCAGATAGAATTTTATTATTACCAATACTTATTGTGCTAATATTAGATGAACTAGAAGCAACACCGTCTGTGTGTGCAGATGAAGATACATATGAACCATTAGATACTTCATCAGGTATATCTGACACTGATATATCCGATATATCCGACATAACCTTATTTTCTGGACTTTGGTTACTATCTGCTATTTCAACAGCTTCTTCCATTTCCTCTTGCAATTCAGATTTGGTTGTTTTTTTATCTGAAGAGGAAGAGGTGGTACTAGAATCTTCATCTTCGCCTTCACCGCCACCACTTTGTTTTATTAAATTATTATACAAGTCAGAACTAATAAAAGGTGATGTGTCAGAAAATGTTGCATTAAAATCTGTAGATTCTACTTTATTTTTTTCAAATATTTTATACATATCGTAATTTTCAGTATCATTAAAATTTGTAATGTTAGCTGTAGGTACAGGTAAATTATTAATTAAATTTTTAGCATCTGTGTTCAATTTTCTTAAATATGGAATAGTAGAACTAATATCTTGTTGTTGTGAATTATTGAAACCAGCTGCACTATTTATATTACCAATGATATTTCCCATTTATATAATATAGAATAGAAATTTTTTTATATTCTTTTTAATAAAATTTTTAAATCTAAATATTAATAAATGAAAGAATCTATTTTTATTGCTATAACAATCGTGTTAATTTATATATTTTTATTTACCAATAAAACAAATTTAAGATTAGTTGAAATGAATGGTAATAAGGTATTAGTTAGAGATTTACCTGATTATAATAAAAGTGCTATTCTATTAAATAAATTAATTGAAAATATGTATATACTAAGAAATACATTGATTAGAAATATAGATCTATTTCCCGAATATGCAAAATATATTCTGTTATTACAAAAAAATTTTAATAAAAATCGAACCCGTATATACGAAAATTCTCCTTATTCTCAATATACTTCATATTCAGTAAATAAAGGAGAAGAATTTGTTTTTTGTATGAGATGTAAAGACAAGGGTTTATTACATTCTTTGAATATTTTAACATATGTAGCTGTTCATGAAATGTCACATGCTGCGTGTCCCGAAATCGGACATACTAAGTTATTCAATAAAATCTTTAAATTTTTCCTACAACAAACAGTTCATTTAAATTTATATGTATATGAAAATTATAGTAAATATCCAGTAAATTATTGTGGAATGAAATTATATACAAATATTCTTAATTAACATATTTTTTACAATTTTAATTCCATATTTTACTTTCTCACATTAAATATATGAATAATCCAATAAAAATTATCCATAAATTTAATAATAATAATAGAAGAAATCAATATATAGTATATATTTTTATAGGTTCAGTAGTTGATGATGAAATAAATGATATTCTGAATAGTATTAGCAAAAAAAGTTTATATGAAACACTTGATTATCTTAGTAAAAATAAAGTTGATAAATTGGTAAATTTTTATGATGAGTATTGGTATAGATTTTTATTTAATAAATATCATATTGAAGATCAAAATAACATGATTCTAAAAAGTCCGAATAAAAAGAAAACTATAATATCTAAATTTGGAAAAGACTGGTTCACTAAACACTTTGAAGTATATACTACTAAAAGAACTGAATATTCATTTGCTTCTAATTACTATGATTATTTAATAGCAAGAAATAAGATTAAAACCAAAACTCGAAAACACGAAGTTGATTTTACAACATATGAACAAACTGGGGGTAATGATGATGAAGAGTTTATCAAAGAAGATAATATTGATGAAAAAATAGAAGATGAAGATATGGAAGATACAAAAATCGAAACCATTGAAGATTTAGATGATGAAGTTGTTGAAGATTTTGATATTGATGAATTAACCAAATTATATTCAATGGAAGAAGTCGAAAGCGATAAAAATATCAAAGAAACAGCAAAATTAATTAGTGAAGCCACAAAAGATAAATCATGGTTAAAAGAATCTGATCTAACCGAAGTTGAATTTAATGAAAAGTTAGAAGATATACAATATGATAGTAAGTTAGAAGATGTATATGAAAAAGTTTATATACGAGACCAATATATTTTTATCGACGATACCATTCAAAATATGAGAAATAAAATAGCTGTTTCAATACCTATTAGTGAAAAATTTGGAGAAAATATAAAATTATTGCCTGAATACCAATATTTCTGGTCTGAATATAATTTGAAAAATCAAGTTGATCGAGTTATGATAGGTCAAAAATTAGTTAGACGAAATGAATTACTTAAAATTGATATTAAACCAAATAGTAATTTAGCAGTATACGAGAATCTAAGAAATAATCTAGGATATTTACGAGAAAGCTTTGGAATAAAAATAAAGAGAGAAGATGATGAAAATAATATTATCAGAGATTATGATGAATTTATGACATTTAATGAAATATATATGTTAGATATTATGAATGAACTTGGTATCAATTATGACAGTGAAGCAGATAAAAAAAAGAATTTATATGAAGTCTATGTTAATATTTATTTTCCATTACTAACTTTTGAACGTTTTGAACAAATAGTAGATTTATTAAAAAATACTAATACTATAGAATTGGATAAAAATGAACATAGTTTCAGTATAATTAAAAATGATATTAAATTAGAAAAAGAGATTTATACTATTGTAGAAGAAACTAGAACCAAGTCTGACAAATATACTGATTTATTTAATAATAATTATGTTCTTCAGACAATTATTCATGTTAATCTTTATAATCCTAAAAATTTAACTGGTACAGTATCAGATGAGAAATTTGATTTATATAAAATATTTGACAGCTTTATTGTATCCAACGAATATCCTTTTATTCAATACCAAACACCTGATTCACAACTAACTTATAAATTTTATACAAAAACAAAAAAAATCGATGATCAAAATATTTTATCAAAATGGTTTGATAATGCACCTTATGGTATATCATTTAAGATTAAAATAACTGATGACAAATATATTTCAATTAATTTGAATGAAAATGGTCGTATTGAATATAAAATAACATGGAAAGAAGAGGATAAGGCAACTATAGATGATGTTAAAGAATCTTATAAATATGTAAATAATATATTATTAAAAATTAATAATGAAAATAAAAAAATAAAAATTATTTTACCCGACGAAAGTAAATTTAAATATGCATTTATTAATACTATTCAAAAATTCAGCTTACCTGACAAATTTCGAATTAATCATAATGATTTATCTGATTTTAGTAGATTTTTCTTTCCATATATTGCTCTGGTAATTGAACCAAAAAAAAGAGTTGCATTGAAAAAGAAAGAAATTGAATTCAGTAAATATGGAACTTATCTAAGATATAAAAGAATTAGTAATTATGAAAATAAAACTAGAATGCATCTTAGAATGTTATATTTTATGCGAAATTATGAAATATCGGACAAAGAATTAATTAACGAAGTATCCAAACAATTTAATATAACGATGCAAGATGCTGCAACAGAATTAGATATTGTTAGAACAAAATATGGTAAAGTACTTTCTAAAATAAAAAGAAATCTTAAAAAATTAAAAGCAATGCCAAAATCTAAACCTCCTGGAATAGGTATTGATATTTTAGGTCGAAGTACTGATAAATATAAAATACGTATAACAGGTGCTAGAAGTAAAAAACAATTAGAAGAAATTGAATCTTTTATTAAAATATTAATTTATATCTATACTGAAACATATTTGAAAAAAAATACCAAATATCAAAAATTAAAGGATACATTATCAAAATTAACAAAAATTGCTAAACGTCGTAATAAAGTTAGAGAAGTAGTCATGTTTGAATCAACTACAACTACAGTAAAAGAAGTTACCTCATTAGATAAAAAACGATTAGGTTTCAAACCGGAAGAAGGACAGAATCAATGGACACGTAGTTGTCAAAATAGCGGTGATGATAAAAAAAGACGACCTTTAATTGTTTCAAATGATGATATTAAAACATTGATTAAACGTAACTATAAATTTAATAGTGAGACTAATTATTATGAAAAAACAGTTGTTCTACAAGAAAAAGGAAAGAAAAAAGAAATAACAGTTAGAGCAATTAAATTACCTGATGATAATGGACAGTTTAATTATTTCACATGTGACCCTGATGAAAATAAAGAACATGTGTATATTGGTTTCTTATCAAAAAGTAATAATCCAAGTGACTTGTGTATGCCTTGTTGTTTCAAGAAAGATCAACTAATAAGTGCCAACAAGAAAAAGAAAAACTATTATTTGAAATGTATAGGACAACAAGCAAAAGACGAAGTTGTAGAACAAGCAGCAACAGATTTAGGGGACAAAGTATATATTTTACAGGATACAAATAAAATTCAAGAAGGTAGATTTATTTTCTTACCTAAATATTTAAACAAGTTTTTTAATGAAATAATTAAAAATGATCATATTATTAAAAATCATTACATGATAGAATCAAATTCTGGTTATTTCTTTAAATTTACTGTCAAAGATAATTACTATCATTTTTTAGCAGCAATGGCAAATGTTTATAATACAACTATTGATAATATCAAAAACTTGTGTATTAATAAAATAAATTCTGATAATAAAGAAATATTATTTACCTTTCTAAACAATGGCGATATTAAGAGTCTATTTAAAACTCGAGATGATTATACTGACTATATTAAGAACAGTAATTATTTAGAATATGATATTATGGGTGAATTATTAGCACTACCTGGTGTTATTAGTAAAAATGGTATTTTATATTTCATTTTAGAAAAGAAAATAAAAATAATAAAAAAGAACTTGGAAAAGGATACTTTTAAAGAAAATTATTATATTAAATGTCTAAATTATGAAAATAATTATCAATTTACTCAAGACCGAGACTATGTATTTTTGATTAAAGATGGGAAATATTACTTTCCAATTTATAATGTAAGAAAAAATAAAAAATTAGATAAAAAGATTTTTCTACAAAAGAATTTTACTAAAGGTGATGAAAATATTGATAAGGTTATTAATGAATTATTTGTATATTATAATAATAGTTGTCTAGACAATTTCATTAATAATACTATCCATATATCTAATATTTATGCTAAAGAATTAACTAAAAAATTATCTGATATGAAGATAAATATTAAAGAACAAGTTATTGATGAAAGAAATAAAGTAAAATATTTATTACTTGATAATAATCTATTAGTTCCAACTAAACCATCTGGTACAAGTGTTGAATATAATATAACAAATATTAATAAACTAAACACAAATAAAATATTAGATTTATCCAATACTATTAAATTACTCAAATCACTTAATACCAAAGTTAATTTAGATTATATCCCAATGGTTATTTATTATAATAAATTCAATCCATCTAAAACTACTTCAACTTATAATATAACATCCTTATTATTAAAAAATAAATTAATTGTTCCAGTTCATAATGAATTAATGAACGCTAAACAATTTAAAAAATATGGTTTATCATATGAATTTCAATCATTAGAAGAACAAATTGATTATGAAATTAATAATAAAACCGAATTAAAGGATGAAAGAGACGAAAGAGTTAAAAATAGGTTATATAGAAATGAAGGATATAATTTATTTAGATTAGAATTATCATTGTATCTAAACAATAATCATGAAATTAAAAAGCAAATAATTAGTATAGTTAGAAATGAAAATATTAATAATAAAAATAAAAGAAAAGAATTACAATATATTATTGTTAATATTATTAATAAAAAACTTATGAATAAAATAAAAGGTGGGGGGACAAGAGAGTCGGTGTTTGAATTAATAAATAAATTACCATCTTTAAAGGACTATCATATTTTGAACATCAGAGATTATTGTAAAATACATAAAACAAAAGATACATGTAATGAGAATTTACATTGTATTTTTAATAATAATACCTGTAAATTTCAATTAAATGAAAACTACGCAATTGAATATATTCATAGAATAATTGATGAAATGATACAAGATAAAATTAAATTTAAAGAACTTGTCCAAGAAGATACTTATTATGTATCTGATATTGTCGATTATACCCAATATTCTAATAGACCAAATCAAAAAATTATAAAAACTACTAATTTTAATATTAAAAAAATTATGGGGGAATTATTTGGAAAAAATAGTATTCCTCAATTAGGTAGACGACGAATAAATAAATCAAACACACAAATCGAAGAAAATTATCCCGAACTAATAGAATTAGGTAATCAATTAATCCAAGAAATTGTTTCAAATAATAATAGTATTATTAGAGCATATGTTAATTCGTATTATTGGTTAAATAATCAATTATATGATATTGAATCACGTAATCTTGGTTATTTATCTGAATTACAAGATAAAATTACTAATTTATTTAAAGCAAATATTATTGATTATATTCAAAATAATGTACATCATACAAACTTTGCTAAAGATATTATGGACTATATTGAAACACAAAAGACAGAAGGTAATTTTTTCGTAACAGCTATTAATAAATTCAGAAAAAATAATAATAATACAGATGGTATTTTGGAATTGATTGTACTTAGTTATTTAATATATTATCCCATTGTTGTATATGATAATTATAATAATGTAAAATATATCTTTTCCAATGGACTAGTTAAAATCAATGATAAAACTATCAAAAAATATTTAGATAAGAGTGACCAAAATAAAACAATTTACTTGAAATTTGATTATGAAGGAATAAATACAATACCAAGAAAAATATATTCCATATATTATAAAGTTTAGTATTATTTTTCTAATATCTTATAGCATATGGATAAAGAACAATTATTAAATGAAATGATAGAAAAACAACGAAATGGCTGTTCTATTAATAAACTATTAGCTTGTTCAGATTTAAAACGAATTATAAAATATACTGATAAATCTATCTTTGATACAGACGATTGTTGTATATGGCAAGGTTATGTTACTAATAATAAAGGTAAATATATTAATTTCTATTTTAATAGAAAGAAAGTCGCCCTACATCGATTATTATATCTGAATTTTAAAGATGAATTATATGATAATTCATATTTAACTTTTACTTGTACTAATAAAGGAATTTGTTGTAATTTAAATCACTTGTATGTAAAGAAATGTTATGCAAATAAAAATAATATAAAAACAAATATTGATACGCCTGTTTGCGATCCTAATATTGTTTATTTTGATTAATATAAATGTCATAAAAGCAACGCTTTTATTATTAACCTGCGTTTTAATTTGCATTAAAACTTCTGTTAAAACAACAGAGCATCAGCGACGTAAGTCTAGCATTGCATTGTTAACAGCAATTATCACAAATTATTTTATCTAAATAATTTATAATAATGACAATTAATGGCGGTTTTCCCCCTATAAGATATTCAAAGGAAGAAATGGAAAAGAAATC
>Ga0209667_1002174_pt1 | contig 13220 bp, 9 predicted proteins | sample SaaInlV_165m_DNA_2_FD_184682 | JGI IMG/M metagenome (GOLD analysis project Ga0209667, IMG submission 184682) | Marine microbial communities from expanding oxygen minimum zones in the Saanich Inlet - Saanich Inlet SI037_S3LV_125m_DNA (SPAdes)... | ecosystem: Environmental > Aquatic > Marine >... | reverse complement strand
GGGCCGCCGAGCCATTTGAACTCGTAGTGCTCGGCGGCTTCTTCGTTGAATTCTAGTCCCAGCCCCGGTCCTTCCGGCGGCAACAGGCAACCGGCCTCGTAGGGCAGTTGCACGGGAAAGAGGTCTTCCATCACCGGGCGGCCGACGAGGCCGCCTTCCTGTACGGCGAAATTGTCGGTGGCGATGTCAAGATGGGCGCAGGCGGCGGCCGAGACGGGGCCGAGCGGGTTGTGCGGTACTATTTTTATATAATGGGTTTCGCACCAATTGGCGACCTTGCGCGCCTCGGTTAGCCCGCCGACGTTGCAGATATCTATGCGTGCGTAGTCCATCAGCTCTTCTTCGATCATCTGGCGAAATTCCCACTTGGTGGCGTAGTGCTCGCCGACGGCCAACGGGCAGCTTATATGGTTGCGCACATGGCGGTAACTCTGGGGGTTTTCGCAGCGTAGGGGGTCTTCGATAAAGAAGGGATCGTATTGTTCGAGTTCGCGTCCGAGGCGGATGGTATCGGGCGGGTCGAGGCGCGTGTGCACGTCGATGCAGATCTCGATCTCAGGACCGACCGCTTCGCGCACGGCGGCGAAGTGCTCGACCGAATCGCGCACAGCGGTGCGCGGCTCTAAGATCCCGTCGCGGTCGTTGACCGACATACGCAGGTATTTCCAGCCCTCAGCGACGCGCTCCTTAGCGACGCGCGCGTAGTCTTCCGGCGTTTTGCCACCGATACCGGTATAACAGAAGATGCGATCGCGCATTTTGCCACCGAGCAGCATATAGACGGGCTGGTCGAGGGCTTTGCCCTTGATATCCCACAGCGCAATATCGATGGCCGACATTGCGGCGGCGTTGATGCGGCCGCCGGGAAAGAAGTCGACGCGGAAGAGCAACTGCCAGATATACTCGGTATTGAGTGGGTCGAGGCCGATGATATGGCGCTTCATATGCTCTATGGCACCGATGCCGGCCTGCTCTTTCCACGTAATGCCGAATTCGCCGACGCCGTAGAGCCCGGTGTCGGTTTCGACTTTGACGAAGAGATAGTTGCGCGACCCGTGGAAGACGGGGAAAGTTTTTACATCGGTAATTTTCATGCCGTGCTCCTTTATGGGAGATATAATATCAGGACAAGATCAGTTCAGATCAAAAGCGAGTTCACCGATCACGATAGCTAATAGGCCGCTAAACATGCCGATTTTGAGCAGGCGGCCGAGGCGATCGTCGCTTAGTTGTGCCCGCTGGTGATGTAATTGCCAGAGCACGTAGAGGACCAGGCCATTGACCGGCAACAGGGCGAGCGCGTAGAAAATGTTATAGATCGCAGTGAAAAATGGAATCCAGGTAATTCCGATTAGCAGTATATAAATCAAGCTTGCTATAAGCGCGGCATTTTGCGAGCCCCAGCGCAAAGGCAAGGTATGCTCGCCACGGATTTTATCTCCGGCGATGTCTTCGATATCCTTGACGATTTCGCGACCAATGTGGAAAAGCAAGGCAAAGAGGGCTGGGATCCACGAGCGGCCAATGTCGCCGACAGCGAATGCGCCATAGGGAAAGGCGATGGCTCCGATGCCAGCGACGAGGATATTACCCAATAGAAGACTGTTTTTTAAGAAGATACTATAGATGGCGAGCAGTAGGGCGATGCCTAAGGCGAGAAAGCCATGCCAGGGGCTGAGCCAGAATGCACATAGGCCGCCTGCTAGTGTGAGCGCGAGGGTTTGCAGGCCTGCGGCAAGGGGGCTAATGTGGCCTGCAGGCAGGGGCCGGTCCGGTCGGTTAATGCGATCTATATCTATGTCTATTAAGTCGTTAAAGACATTGCCGGCTCCGTTGATTAGTGCGGCGGATAGGGCGGCGAGCAAGACGGGTAGCCAGGTGGGGCCTTGTATGGCAGTTAGGGCGCCGACACCGACAGAGAGCGCGGTAATCAGGCCGTTAAGCGGCCGAGGCAGGAGGAAGAAGGCGGTGAGTGGTGACAAGGCTTTTCCGTGGAATAGGCGCAATAGAAAGCCCTTATATAGTAATGGATTCTCTTGCAAGAAGGGGTGTTTTTCTGATCGCTTAGAAGGTTTGTTAAGTCGTTAAATTAATTCTTGACAGGGCCTTATGTGCGAATTACTTTCACCTAACATCATATTTCCCAATAAGTAAGCTATGAGAGGCTCTTCCCTAAAAATGGCCTGCATGGCGGGCATTTTGCCCACGGAGGTTTAGCGTTGCCGACGATAACAAAAAAAGAATTAACCCTTTTAGTTAGTGACCACGCCAATTGCAAAAAAAATCTGGCGGCTAAGATGGTAGACAGTCTCTTCAATGCAATGCGCGACAGCTTGATTGAAGGCAATCGCATTGAGGTTCGCGGTTTCGGGGTCTTTCAAGTTAAAGATACGCGTCCCAAGCCGGCTGCCCGCAATCCCCGCACTGGTGAAATCATTTACGTGCCTGCTCGGCGCAAGACGCATTTCAAACCGGGGCGCTTGCTCAAAGAAGCGCTGCATAAGACGCGCGAGCCAGAAGGCACGACAGATCCGCCCGCCGCAGCGCCCGCTGCGGGTGCTGCGGTGCCGCATATCGCACCGCCGAGCGAAGACTCTACTTTATAAGCTCATAAACAAACGGATAGCTAACAACGGTGATAAACCGATTCAGAGGGGCGTTATGCGCCTCTCTTTTTTTCTGTGGTTCCGCTTTTGCGACAGAACCTTTAGTCGGCCTCGCCTGGACTACGTCCCAGGAATTGACCGAGATCGCAAATTTGCGTGGGTCTGTGCGTTATGTGGCGCGCGGTATAGCCTTTGTTACAGCCCAAGAACAAAATGTTGGTGGTTTCGAAGTGCTCTGTATTGACCAGGCTGCTGTAGGGGATCGCTATTTTATCGCCGATCATCTGAGCCTTCCGTTGCCCGCAGGTGTTGAATTGGTCTTTGATGGCGGTGGGGAATGGGTGTTATTGCGGGTTCCCGAGGGGCGGTTAGGAAGTCTGTACGGAGCGACGCATTTTCTTTGGCCTTTACCGGATAATTACAGCATTAACGGATGGTTAGGGAATTCGGAGCGGGCGCCAAAGGCATTGCAGACGGTCTCGCCGGCGGTAGCCTCGCTTATTGCGGGAGCCGATGCGGCGCGTTTGCAGGCCGATGTCGAAGCGTTGGCGCTAAAGGATCCGGCCTTGGGCAGTGTCGAAGGCAATATACGCAGCCGCTTTGCGGTGCATCCCGAGTTTTTAGAATCGACCCAATATATCCAATCGCAATTATCCGCTGCACTGGGTGCCGAGGCGGTCGAGTTGCACCCTTTCTCGATCGGCGCGCAGCGGGTGGTGTCTTATGCCTCGCGTCGTGGAAATCAGGCGGCAGCACCGGTCGATACAATGACCCATAATGTGATCGGCACGCTCGCAGGCACCGATCCGGGCGCTGGGTATTATATCATCTGCGCTCACTACGACGCGACGGGCGTGCGTTCGGCGGGTGGTTGGGCGTGGGATAGTGATCCGGCACCCGGTGCCGATGATAATGCCAGCGGGGTGGCCTTAGTTCTGGAGAGCGCGCGTCTGCTTGCCGGACAGCGCTTTCCCTGGTCGATCCGCTTTATTGCCTGGTCGGGTGAGGAGTTGGGCCTGTTGGGCAGCCAGGCCTATGCCGATATCGCCGCCGATCGCGATGATAATATTTTGGGCGTGCTCAACTTCGACATGATCGGCTTTAACAATTTAAAGCAGCGTTTGGAGTTGGTCACCAATCCGGGTTCGCGTTGGCTGGTCGATGAAATGAGCGCAGTCGCCGAGCGCTATAGCATCGAGCTGGCGGTTGATGTATTGGAGGACGGTGGCGCCCGACTCAGCGATCACGCGCCCTTTTGGGCCAGGGGCTACGATGGGATTTTAGGGATCGAGAATTACTTGCCGACAGATGCGACTACCTATGGCGTGCGCGAGGGCACGTATCAGGTCAATTCGCAATACCACTCGGTCGTTGATGTGCCCGACAGTATCAACTGGGCCTTGGTGCGCAGCACTACGCAGTTGGCGGTGGCGACCCTGGCGCAATACGGCTTGGGCGAAGGGCAACCAAATTTGGCGGTGTTCACCGGTGATCTGCGCGGTGACCGCAACGATGATCTGCGCGTGCGGGTTAGCAATATCGGTCTGAGTACGGTCGCAGCAGGGTTTCGCGTACGGGTCTCGCACTGCGCGGCGGATTCGAGCGGGTGCGAGGTTATTTACGATGCTGAGGATTCAGAAGAATTGGTGCCGGGCTCGGGTGCGGACTTGAGCATTCCCTGGCAGCGCTTCGGCGAGATGGTCTTTCTGATCGAAGTCGACCCAGGGGATCAGGTCGCTGAGGCGAGTGAAGAGGACAACCGGGCCTTCCAACGCGTGCGCTTGGTGCCGCAGGCCAAGACAGTGGTCTTTCCAAATCCCTTCCAGCCGGGCAGCGACGATTTTCTGCGCTTCAGCGGCGTGCCGCTCAAAGCGCAGGTGCGGATTTTCGCGCCGTCGGGCGAATTGTTATGGCAGGCGGCCGAGGACAATGCGCTGCAGCGGCGCATGGGCGCGCGGGCGAATGAGGTGCTCTGGCGCGGGGTCAACCGCACGGGGGCGAACGATTTTAGTGCGTCTCTAGTGGGCAATGGAGTTTATGTGTATACGATACACTCGCGGGAGGGGGAGTTGCTGGTGCGCGACAAGGTCGCGGTGGTGCGCTGAGTGTGTGCCCGATAGAGGATAGATTCGCCATAGGCAAATTTACAAACTCCGGACTTTATTTCGATTTATTCGGTTACCAACGGACAATTCTCGCAGCGCCCTTGCGTTCCGCACGCATCCAGCTCGCAGTTAAGCAGCGCCTCGGCGTATTTCCGCCATTGGGCCGGGTAGTGCAACGCGCCTTCAACGCGAAAATCGCGCACCAGCGCGCGCAATAGCGCAAAGCGGGTCTCGCGGTTAGTGACTTTATCGCGCACTCTTTGGCGAGCGTCGGCCAAGCAATTCAGATACTCGACAAATTCCTCGTCAAAAAGCCCTTCGAGATCTTTGCGCAGACGGCTGGCTAATGCGGGGCTGGCGTTGGAGGTGGAGATGCTCAGCCGCAGATGGCCGGGGTGGATCAGCGCCATCATGCCGAAGTTGGAGTGGGTGGGGTTGTCGTAGGAGTTGATGAGGATGCGTTGCGCGATGGCGAGTTTATAGACCTTGGCCGTCAGCGCCTCGTCGTCATTTATCGTATTGAGTGCGAGGAAGACGCCGTCGAGGTCCGTATCTTCAAAGCCGCGTTGTTGGTGGGTGATCCGGCCGGCGCTAACCCATTCGGCGAGCGTTGGTGTTAAAGCAGGGCTAACGACGGTGATGCGGGCGCCGGCGTCGAGCAGGCGTCCGCTTTTTTCTTCGGCCTCGCGGTTGCCACCGATAACTAAGCAGGGCTGGTCCATAACATCGAGACCGGCCTGGAAGTAGGGGTTAAGTTTGTGGCTCATGCGCGTGGGATCATTTGGTCGAGCAGGTGTTCTAGTTCGGGCAATACCAGTTTGCCCATCGCCAATTCAATAATGTCCAAATCACCGGGTAGGCAGAAGACCATTTTGCGTTTTATGGAGCCGGCGACGCCTTGCGCGAGCATCGCGCGGGAGCCCTGCTGTTGGTAGAGCAATGAACGCAGCAGGTCGCCGAAGCCGTCGAGACGGCGGTCGAGTTGTTGGCGTACCGCGTCGCCGATCGGGTCGCGCAGAGCATTGCCGGTGCGACCGGTGAAGAAGATCACTTCGGAGGACTGACTCTGGGTGAGTATGGCCAGCTCGCCTTTGATTTGCAGGCTGTCGGGTTTGATGGTGCGGTCCTGGGTGATCTTGTGGCCGGCTCCTGCAAGGATGCTTACGAGCAATTGTCCGCTCTGCGCCTGGCGTTCGTCGCCGACGAGCAATACGGCGCAACCAATTGACCTAGCCATGGCTACTCGTTGACTACCGAGACCAGGGCCGGGTAGCTCGTATCGCCTTCTGCACCGTATTCAACGGGCAGGCCCGATTCCATCCAGCCGAGTTCGATGACTTCGCCGGCCTGGTTGCGCGCGCCACCGTAGCCGCCGGTGACATTAGTGATATTGGTGAAGCCGGCGGCGATCAGTGCTTCAGAGGCGCGGACCGAGCGCGCGCCCGACTGGCAGCCGATTAACAATTTTGCGTCGAGGTCGAAGTGTGACTGCAGGACGCGCACGAACTCGGGGTTGGGCACCATGCCCATGGCTTCGCGGTGCATGACGGGAATATTGAGCGAGTCGGCTGGATGGCCGTTTTCGTATTCGGGCATGGAGCGGACATCGATATAGGTGGTGTCCGAGTCGTTTGAGAGTAACTCATTGGCCTGGTTAGGGCTTAGATTCTGGTAACTCATGGGATATACCTCCTGACGGATAAATTCACCGGATGCACTGAAAATGGGTCTTGCGGAGCGGTGCTGGTCTTTTAGGTGGGCGAACCAGCATGGATAAGAGCAGAAGTCGTGGTTGAGTCGGTAGAGAAAGTCCTTCTGATAGGGTTTGTCGCAGACATGGCATTGGCGGTCGGTCGCTTTGGGGCTGCGCACGGTGAGATTGTTGATCAGGCGATTGATATGGAAACTGCCGCGCCAACCCAAGAGCAGCATAATGGCGAAATTTGGCCAATCGATGGCGAGCAGGCCGGCGCACGGCAAGGCCAGCCAGAAACCCAGACAGTGCGGGCAGCTAAAGAGCTTGGCGGTCCATGGCGAAAAATTGGTAGCCCACTTACGCAACCCGGCCGTCGGACTTGATCGGCGCAAAAAACGAGTGCTGAAGGTAATAAAGGCGACGGCCGCTAAAAGCGCTTGCAACTGGATGTTCACTTGACAGTGTCCACTTTCAGAGGTTGTTTCGTACGAGTAAGTGGATATTGCTAACTAATGTATTATCTTCAGCTGGATAGACAAGCCTGATATCTAATAGGAGGACGGCATGAAGGGGTGGTCCAGTCATGGGGCTTGGGTATTATTGATGGTGGCAGCCTTGTGGTCTTGCGGTGATGAAGAGGGCGAGGGTGAGCAGGGCAAAGACGCGGATCAAGTGTCATCGGAGACCCACAGCACAGCTGTAGATAGCACCCTAGCCGATAGTGCCGCGGTCGATTCGCTGGCGAAAAAAATAGAAGCGATACCGGTAGAGATCGCATTGGCCCATGCGGGTGAGATTTCTTCGTATTTGCTCTTCAATTCGACGATCGAGACTGAGGCGACCGTCGAGATCTTCCCGCAGATTAGCGGCATGGTCGAACGCGTAATGGTCGAGGAGGGAGATCGCGTCGAAATCGGCGATACGCTAATCGCGATTGAGGACGAGCAACTGCGATTAGCGAACCGCGAGGCGCAGGTCAATCTCGATTATCAGCGTACGGGGTACAAGCGCACCGAAGAGATGTTCAAGCGCAAGCTGATCAGCGATCAGGAATTCGAAACGCGCAAATACGAGTTGGAGCAGGCCGGCCTGCGTCTCGAACGGACCCAACTCGACTTGGCGCATACGGTGATCTTGGCGCCTTTTTCAGGTGTGATTACCGAGCGCTACGTACAGGTCGGCGCTCGAGTGGGGGGCAGTAGCAAGCTCTATGACCTGATCAAACTAGACGATATGATCGCCCGCGTCTTCGTTCCCGGTCAGTATTTGACGGCCATCAACAACGGCCAACAGGGCGTTATCGCCTCGGAATTTCTGCCTAATAAAAGCTTCGAAGGTTGGGTCAAGCGCATCAGTCCGGTGGTCGATCCGCGCAGCGGGACCTTTAAGGTGACGGTCGGGGTACGCGATCACTTTGAGTATTTGCGGCCCGGCCTTTTTGTCAATGTGCGCATTGTCACCGACACCCACGAAAGGGCGATATTGATTCCGAAACAGGCGGTGGTTTACGATGGCGGCGATAAGTTCGTCTTTGCCGTCGTCGATACGGTCGCGGTGCGGATCAAGTTACAGCCCGGTTTTGAGGATGTCGAATTCGTCGAGGCGATGGCGGAGGTCAAAGAGGGCTCACCGATTATCGTCGTCGGCCAGAACGGACTCAAAGACGGCACTCGGGTGCGCGTAGTCAATAAGGATTGGGTCCCTAAGGTCAGTGCCGAGGCCGCCTCTGACGACGAGGGTTAGACACCGCATGGAAGATCCTAAAAGCACATCGGCTTTTACGATCACGACCCGGCGGCCGGTCGCCATACTCATGGTGGTGCTGGCCGTCTGCGTATTCGGTGGGGTATCCTATCAGCGGCTTTCGCTGAACCTCATGCCGGATATCTCCTATCCGACATTGACGGTGCGCACCGAGTACCCGGGCACAGCGCCCGAAGAGGTTGAAACACTGCTTTCGCGCCCGCTGGAGCAGGAACTCGGGATTGTACCGCACCTAGTCAATATTAGTTCCATTTCCAAGGCCGGGCAGTCGGATATCATTCTCGAGTTTGAATGGGATACCGACATGAATGTCATGTCCCAGGAAGTGCGGGAAAAAGCCGACCGCGTCTTCTTACCTCAGGACGCCAAGAAACCTCTGTTATTGCGCTATGATCCTTCGCTAGACCCGATTATGCGTATCGGTCTGCACGGTCCGCAGGACCTCTTTGCGCTGCGCTATCTGGCCGAGCACGAGATCAAGCGCGAGTTGGAGGCGTTGGCCGGGGTGGCGGCGGTTAAGGTCAAGGGCGGCCTTGAAGAGGAGATTCACGTGGCGCTGAACGAGCGCCAGATCTCGGTGATGGGCTTGGATATCGCGCAGGTCAACCAGCGGCTGGCGCAAAATAACGTCAATCTGCCCGGCGGCAATTTGCGCGAAGGGCAGGTCGAATACCTGATCCGCACGCTCAACGAGTTTCAGACCATCGATGAGATCGCCAATTTGATCGTGGCCAGGCAGGGCGACGCCGATGTCTATCTGCGCGATATCGCAGTGGTTTCCCGCGCCAACAGGGATCGCGAGATCATCACCCGAGTCAACGAGGCCGAGAGTGTTGAGATCGAAATCTACAAAGAGGCCGACGCCAATATCGTCGCGGTGGCTGAGCAGGTGCGCAATACGCTCTACGGTTTGCCGCCGCAGCGCGAATATGTCGAGCAGTTAGCCCGGGCGGCTGAAGGGGAGCAAGAGGAGCAAGAGGAGCAAGAAGAGCAAGAAGAGCAAGAAGAGCAAGGGGAGGAAGAGGAGCAAGGGGAGGAAGAGGAAGAGGAGCAGGCGGCTGAAGAAGAGAGTGAAAGCGACAAAGAGGAAAGAGAAAAGGAAGAGCGGCAAGCGGAAAAAGAAGAAGCGGCGCGCAAGGCCATCGAACATTTGCGTTTGACGGATTTTATCAGCTACCGCCTGCCCGAAGGGACCGAGCTAGAATTCCTTTCGGACCAGTCGGGTTTTATTAAAAACTCCATCGAAGAAGTCGAGACCAGCGCGATTATCGGCGGCGGCATGGCGGTGCTGGTGCTCTTTATATTTTTGCGCAATATAGTACATACGCTGATCATCGGTCTGACGATTCCAGTTTCTATTGTCGCGACATTTGCGCCGATGTTTATGTTCGACGTGTCGCTCAATATCATGTCGCTCGGCGGGCTGGCCTTGGGGATCGGGATGTTGGTCGACAACTCGATCGTCGTTCTGGAGAGCATTTTCCGCTGTCGAGAGGAGGGCGACGACCTAGTCACTGCGACGGTCCGCGGCACCGGCGAGGTGGGCACCGCGGTCTTTGCCTCGACGCTGACGACCATTACCGTGTTTTTCCCGATTGTCTTTGTCGAGGGTATCGCCGGGCAGATTTTCGGCGATATGGCGTTGACGGTAGTGTTTTCGCTTTTGGCTTCGCTGGGCGTGGCGTTGTTTTTTATTCCGATGCTCGCTTCGCGCCGACTCAATACCGAAGGCGGTTTGGCCGAAGAGTTGGGCCGCAGCGACTTTCTACGCTTGCAGGCGCTGAGCCGCGCTCGCGCGGAAATCGCCAAAGAGGGCGGCATGCTGCAGAAAGTGCCAGGCATCGCCTTGGCCTTGCCCTATATGGTCTATGAGGTTTTGTTGCGGGTGCTCTTGGCGGCGGTGACGCTGGTGGCGGCGGTGCTCAAGGCGGCTTTTATCCTCGTCAGTGAATTACTATGGTGGTTGATCAAGCCAATCGAGCACTTCTGGATCAAGCGCGAGCTTACTTTTCAGTGTTGGATCAATACCTGGGCTGCTGAGACCCGCGTTGGCAAGTGGACCTTTTTCGAACGCGTCTGGCCGGGCATACTCACTTTCGAGTCACCGGTGATTCTCGCCGAGACCTTGCAGCGCTATTGGCGTTGGGTCGTCGGGTCGAAACGATTGATATGGAAGATCCTCAAGTTAGTGATTTTTCCGCTCGCAGTGGTCTATTTGGTGGGGGTGCGCTTTATGCTAGGCACGGTGCTGCGATTGGTGGCTATCGTCTTACATGTGGCGCTGATGTTGGTGGGGTTGGTGGTAGTACTGGCGCTCTTTCTGCTGGCGATGGTGCTGATGCCGCTATTCTTGCCGGTGCTCTATCTATTTGAAAAGTGTTTCGGGCTGATACAACGGGGCTATCCGTTGCTCTTGGGCTGGGCGCTCAACCAGCGATTTTTGGTAATCGGCGGGGTGTTGGCCGCGATGCTATTCTGCTGGCAGAAGCTATTGCCCGAACTGGGTACGGAGCTGATTCCCCAGGTCTACCAGGCCGAGTTCAACCTCGATCTCAGCCTGCCGGTGGGCACGCCGCTAGAGAAGACCGCCGAGATCGTGGGCCAGATCGAGAAAATCGTGCAACAACAACCCGAAGTCGAGCGCATGGCGACGACGGTGGGCACGGACCGGTCGGCGAGTTCGTCGTCGGAGGAAGGCGAGCATACGGCCCAGGTGACGATCCGTATGATGGAGGGGGCTAACGCGGCGCAGGAGGATGTGCTGATCCGGCGCTTGCGGGATCTGGTCAACGATATCCCCGAGATCGAGGTCGAAGTATCGCACCCAGCGCTCTTTAGTTTTAAAACGCCGATTGAGGTCGAGATTCGCGGTTATGGACTGCGCGAATTGCGGCAGTTGAGCTTAGAGGCCGAGTCTCGGATGGCGAGCCTGCCCGGATTGGTCGACGTCAAGTCGTCGTTGCAGGCGGGCAATCCCGAGCTGCAGATCAGCTACAAACGCGACCGACTGGCCACCTATGGTTTGTCCCTGCGCAATGTCGCTGAGTTGGTGCGCCACAAGGTGCAGGGCAAGGTCGCCACCGATTTTCGCCAGGATGAACGGCAGATCGACGTGTTGGTGCGGTTGCGCGAGGAGGACCGTCTCGGTCTCGAGGAGTTGCGCCGGTTGATCATCAACCCCAACTCGGAGATCCCGATCGCACTGTCAGCGGTGGCCGATATCCGGGTCAGCGAGGGGCCGAGCGAGATTCGCCGCATCGACCAGCAGCGCGCCGCGGTGGTCACCGCCAATATCCAGGGTGTCGATCTCGGCACGGCGTCGGCACTGATTCACGACGAGTTGGGGCGGATGGACTTCCCGAACGGTTTTGATTTCTTGATCAGCGGCCAGAACGAGGAAATGGAGACCTCGATGCAGAGTCTCTATTTTGCGCTGGGTTTGGCGATCTTTTTGGTCTATGTGGTAATGGCCAGCCAGTTCGAATCGCTGGTACACCCCTTTGTTATCATGTTCACCGTGCCCTTGGCACTGATCGGCGTGGTGGTGGCGCTCTATTGGGCGCAGGTGCCGATTAGCGTGGTGGTCTTTATCGGTCTGATTATGCTGGCCGGCATTGTCGTCAATAATGCCATCGTACTCGTCGACTACATTAATACATTGCGCCGCAATGGCATGAAAAAAACCCAGGCGATAATACAGGCCGGTGAGGTGCGTTTGCGCCCGATTGCGATGACTACTGCGACGACGGTCTTGGGATTATTGCCGATGGCTTTGGGGTTGGGTGAAGGCGCTGAGATTCGCACTCCGATGGCCTTGACCGTAATTGCCGGTCTCATTTCTTCGACATTCCTCACCTTGGTCGTGATCCCGACGGTTTACTCGCTGGTTGATCGTCGTGCCTAGGTGGCGTGCGGGGTAAAGAAGGACAAACAATACCCACTGCCAGCGTTTTTCGGTTGAGCGGCCGGTGACTGTGGTGATGTTGTTGATCGCGTTATTGGTCGTCGGCTATATCGCCTATACGCGAATCCCGTTGACGCTTTTCCCCGATGGCTTTGATTATCCTCGGCTCTTTGCCTGGGCCAACTATCCCAATGCTGGCGCGGTCGAGGTTGAGCAGAAGGTGGTGCACCATCTCGAAGAGGCCATCGCCCAAGTCAGCCGGGTCAAGAAAATCCAATCCAGCGCCTATAGCGGCGGCGGCAACGCCCGGGTCGAGTTCCAGAAGGGCACGGATTTGCAGCGGGCCTTCGCCGAGATGAAGGACCGTTTGGACCGGGTGATGCCCGAGATGCCCGACGAGATCGAGCAGTTGTGGATCCGCCGCTGGGATCAGAACGACATCCCGATCATGGAAGGCGCGATTGTCTTCGATACTCCGAAGGCCGATACGCGCTTTCTGATTGACACTTATCTGGAACCGGCGATGCGCCGTGTCGATGGGGTGGGCAATGTCGATATCTGGGGATCGCGCAGCAAGCAGGTCTTGATCGAGCTAGATCAGGGCAAGGTGCGCGGACACGGGGCCAATATCTACGACGCGGTCCAGAGTCTACGCGACCAGAATCTCACGGTCCCAGGCGGTTGGGTGATTGAGGGCGGCAAGAAGAGTTATGTTCGGTCGGGCGTTTCCAGGATGGTGGGGCTGGCCTACGCGCGCTTGGGCCGGACGATGATGGGGGGCTTGTTGGCGTCAATGGTGCTGACGTTGATGCTGGTGCCTTTGTTCTACACCTTCTTCGATGACTTCCGCGATGTGGCGCAGAAGATCATGGCCTCGGCCTTTGGCAAGAAGAGGAGGCCGCGGAGCCGGAGGTGTCCTGAGCATTGTAGATAGGTATTGCGGTTTTATGTGTTGGTAGCAAAGCAAAGAAACAATGAAAACGGCCACCGGGAGTTCGATCTTCCGGTGGCTTATTTTTTCGGCGGGGGCGCAGGGTTTAAAATGTATTGGGAACAATCAGAGGTTTATCGGTTAACCTGGAATATCTGGTACGCCACGGCGGTACAACCGGGGTATTCGCGTTGCAATTCGGCGACTTGCGTTC
>Ga0209667_1002173_pt1 | contig 13223 bp, 9 predicted proteins | sample SaaInlV_165m_DNA_2_FD_184682 | JGI IMG/M metagenome (GOLD analysis project Ga0209667, IMG submission 184682) | Marine microbial communities from expanding oxygen minimum zones in the Saanich Inlet - Saanich Inlet SI037_S3LV_125m_DNA (SPAdes)... | ecosystem: Environmental > Aquatic > Marine >... | reverse complement strand
CGGATTCGAGGTGAAGTTCACCCAGCGAATTGGCCGGAAAACAACCCCCAAGATTACCAGTTGGAGCTATCATTATTACAGTACCTACGGTTCCCCACCCATTGACCCAAAGGAATTGAAGATAAAAAACTATCAACTCTCCAAGGATCGCAAAACCGTAACTTTCGACGTTCCGTTACAACCCGGAAAAGTCTATGCAATCGAATTTTCCGAACAAAAGAACACCGAGGCAAAACTCCTCGATTACTCGACCATCTATTACACGTTAAACAGCCTCCGGCCTGCAAAAGAACCCCGAACCGGCAGGAACGTCGGATGGTCGCTCGCAGGTTCAAGTTGGAATCGAAACGACAAGGCACGACCCACCCCACCTGTCGTCATGCCCTTACCTTTAGAGAAATGCACCTTGCCCACGCCCAAGAACGCAACCACTTTGGATGCATCCCAATGGACCAATGCGGATTGGAAATTCGACAAGAAGGGCGTCATGCCCCGCGGCAAGGGAAACAACCTGACCAAGCAATCCTACGGAGATGCCCGTATTCATTTGGAATTTCGCTTCGATCCTTCGGACAATCCGGAATGGAAAGGCCAGCTATATGGAAATTCGGGAATCTTTCTTATGTCCGGATACGAACTCCAAGTCGTGAACAGTTTCCAAAATCCGACCTTCGCCGATGGAACATGCGGCTCGATTTACGGGCAACATCCACCCCGGGTGAACGCCTCCCGAAAACCCGGCGAATGGCAAACCTACGATATCCTGATGAAAGCTCCTGTTTTCTCAAACAAGGGTAAAGTCGAAAAACCTATGCGCGTCACCGTCTTTCACAACGGAATCCTGATTCACGACGACGCCTGGATCTACGGGGAAGTCGGTGGACCCTACAAAAAACATGGCAAGCGACCTCTTATGATTCAAGACCACAAAGGAACGGGCGTTTCTTTCCGCAACCTCTGGATCATACCGGACCTAAAGTACGAAAAGTCTCTTGATTCCTTCCGAAACCTTTACCCCAAGCCGGACAATAGTTCGATCTAACTCAACTTTTTAGGGCTTGCTACCTTCCGCCCCGACAAAAGACAGAAAAAAACTTAAAGCATGAGAACCATATTCAAGACTCTCCTTGGGGTATGCCTGTTCTTTTCTGTTACGGGGTGCATCGAATTCGAGAAGCAGGAACTCGTTTACCACCACGATCAGGAGAAGGACGAGATTCGGATGACCCTGCGATACGAAGGCATATTCGGAAACCTCAAGAAGAGTGGACAATTCGTGTCGTACCAGAAGACTCCAGAAGACAAGGCCACCCCTGAAAAACTCAACCAGTTGCAAATCGAGCAACTCGCATCGGTCCTGAATGAAAAGCAGGCCTTTTTCTTCAGCAACTGGCTCTTCGAGTACAAGCGCGTATCCCTGAAGGCCATGCTCAAAGACAAGCCCGAAGGCAATACGTTCGGACAACCTGAAAAGGACTTGATCGAAGCCCTCCTCAAGAACGTCGAGATCGAGAACGTTGGCTTTTACAAGGATAAGGACGGACGCCTTTGCGGCGCCCAGACCCTCAAGCTCTCGCATGCCTCCAAAGTCATATCCCTGGCCAACCGGGTACTCGGACGCCAGTTGAAAGCCCGTATTCCGGAAATGAGGAAGGAAATTGAAAACAAGGCAAAGAGCAGCTTCACTTCGGAAACCGTCGATTTGATCGAGAGGAAGACCCAAGCGGGTTTCCCCCTTATTCAACTTGAGGGCAATCTCATTACCCTGACAATGATCATGACCGAGCCCGACCAGCGAAGAGTTTCCAAATCCACGCTTACCGATCTTCCGCAGGGGACTCGTATTGAATTTCAGGACGAAGCCTTGTTGGTCAAGATCGGGGGCAAGAAGGATGGATCGGGAGGGCTTTGGAAAAAATGCTTCGAAGGCTATTTGCCCAACGGCCTCAATCACGTTCGGGAAAACCATAAAAAGCTCCTCTTGAATCCCAAGAAAGTAAATCAAAGACTTAAAACGTTTCTCGCAGTTCAGGAATAAGACAGCCCGAGCGGGCTTACTCACACACCTGGCAAACAAGGATTCCCACAAGCAATCGACTTGCAAGAAATCCACTCAGCCAAGTAGGATCTGCGAATGAAGATACTTTTACTTTTCTTCCTTCCCCTTTTTGCCCTCGGACAGGTTTCCAACCGTCCGAACGTCGTGCTCTTCATGGCTGATGACATGGGGATGGGCGATACCTCGGCTTATCAATTCTTCACCAAGAACACGGACGGTCAACAGCTCAAGACCCCGGCCATGCAAAAGCTCGCCAACATGGGCATGCTCTTCACCGACGCCCACACTCCATCCTCCCGTTGCACACCGACCCGCTATGGCTTGCTGACCGGGCGCTATCCCTGGCGGGCACGGATGAAGCACTGGGTCCTTTTTGGGGTTCAGGGCGACCCTTTGATCGAAAAGGACCGCCCCACCCTCGGTACCCTTTTTCAATCGCAAGGCTATGCCACTGCTCTGGTCGGCAAATGGCATCTCGGCCTCCGCTACACACAATCCAACGGCAAACCGGCTGCGGGTTGGGATGACGCGGACTTGACGAAGGGGATCACCGACGGTCCCGCGGCGCATGGATTCGACTACGCCCGCTTCACCTCCCGTTCGCATGGCACTTCGGGACTGGATGCCGGAACGGCCGCCCCCAAGAGCGGAAGAAACAAGAGAGGGGACCAGAACACCCCGAACCAGAGAACGGGGCCAGGTCACGTCCACGACAACAGGATCATGAGCGCCAATGGGAACGGAAAGCAGTTGGTTGAAAAAGGGCTCCATGCCTATGATTTTCATTCCCTCGGAAGCAGGCACTCAGACCATGCGATCTCTTTTCTCGACAATCACTTCGAAAGAAAGGATTCATCCCACAAGCCCTTCTTTCTCTACTACCCGAGCAATTCCAACCACGGCCCCTACACCCCGGACAAGAAAATCGGTGACAAGACAGTCAAGGGGGCCGGACGAACCATGTCCGGTCAAGCGACCTCGATCCGGCTCGATTATATCTACGAGAACGACGTCGCCCTCGGCCGGTTACTTGACTACCTCGAAAATACGGACGACCCCCGGAACAAGGGAAGCAAGCTGATAGAGAACACCATCGTGATCTTCACCTCAGACAACGGGGCCGAGGTCACCGCCAAGACGGCCACAGGTCCGGTCCGCAGCAACAAGGGCAGTTGCTACGAAGGCGGGCACAGGGTCCCCTTCATCGTCTCCTGGCCAAAGGGGAAGATAGCAAAGGGAAAGGTCAGTGATCAACTGATCGGCCTACAGGACATGTACGCCACCTTCTCCGAGATCATGGGCATCACTCTCCCCAACTTGAGAAAAGGCGAAAAAGGAGCCGAGGACAGCCTGAGCATCTTGCCCGCCTGGCGGGATGAAAAGCTCGTCGACCGACCGATGTTTTACAACGACCACAAGGAAAGCAAGGATGGAGCCGCCTGCGCCATGAGGATCGACAGCCCCAAGGTGGGAGGGAAAACTGTTCCCGGGAAATGGAAAATGTTTTTCGATGCCTCGCTTCTTCGGTCGGGGACGGCTCGACCAACCGCTCTCTTTGACCTCGCGACCGACACCAAGGAGGAAAAAAACCGACTGAACGAGAAAGAACTGACACCTCTCGTCAAGAGGCTCGTTTCCACGGCCCTGCTTCACCGCAGGGCAGGCGGACATCGCTTCGTTTCCCTTGCCCCAAAGGAACGAGTGACCTTTGACTGGACCAAGCCCACACCCTCCCCTGCCCCCATCGTCCTTACACTATCCGCCAAGGGGGGAGCATCCAAAAGGGATGCTCAAGGAATGGGTGTCGTAGGCCGGGGGTCACCAAGAGTGGACTCTAGGGAGTCCTTGGCCATTCGCTTCAAGCAGGACGTCTTGATCGAATCAGTCGGCTTGAAAGCCGGCAAGGATGGAACCTGTGGGGGAAGCCTGCTCATGGGCAAACGAGCCCCGCTTGCCATCTACTGCACGGACAAGGACAACGATGCCAAGGACCAGCAGGGCATCATGAGTGATCTGGGAATCCTCAAGAAGGGAGAAATGCTGATCCTAGATGCCAACCCCCACCTCGGGGTGGAAACAGCTGGCAGCTGGAAACTCCAATCTCTTGTGGTTCGACCTTTCGCTGAATAATGAGTTTCGCTCAGACCAAAACTAAAACTCATTCAAGAACAACCGTTCTCCAGGTGCAAACCAAGAGAGCGGGGGCCCCTGCTATTTATCAATCTCTTCGGGATTAAATACTCGAAAATAAAGCTGACGGAATACGAGGAAGTTCACCCAGTTGCGCAACGCATATCCGCAATTCTGCAAATTCGCTTCACTGTAATCGTTTGATTTCCCTCCGCTTGGGTGTACGCCGTCCCGGGAAATGAGCGTACCGTCCCATGAACCTTCCGGGCGACGACGGATACATTCGGAATGAAAGTCCGCGAGAGGTACTTTGAGATTTTTGGCTACCTCGCGAATGATGGCATTGGCCTCGGCAACCGCCTCCTCACGACCACGGCGGGGCGGGATTGTGTTAAGGATCGGCACGCAACCAGCCGCAGTGCATTTTTGAACGACTTGCTCGAGACGCTCGCGATAAAGCTCGGGAACCCGGCCGCCCGAAACGTCGTTCGTACCGATCATGACAATGGCCGCTTCGGGCGTGTCACGCACGATAACGGCATCCATGGCATTCAAAAGTTGACCGACCTTCCAGCCCGAGTAATTCGCATGCTTGGGTCCCTTGTCCCTAGCCCCTTTCAGGTAATCGCGCCAACGCATTTTTCCGGGCCGCTTGGGAAGACCGTCATCTTGAGTCAGATAGCGCTGAGGCTCGTCCCATCCCATCGCCGACCAAAAGGCCATCGAATAAGTGATTGAATCCCCGAACTGGGCAACGTACCCGCGTTGTCCCTTGAATCGCTCGTGAACCTTGCGCATGGCAGCCAAGGTTTCGGGTGACTGAATTCCCGGCTTTAGCCGATCTGCCGCAACTCGTTGCTTGCCCGCTTTTACTCGCTCGGGAAGTTGGACCGCTTGGACAACTGCTTTTTCATCAAGGAAAGACTGGCCTGCTTGCGATTTAACTAGGGAAGCAAAAGCTGTTTGCTCAATGCGCTTATTGTCAATCAGCTCAATTTCGCTGTCACTGGTAATATTTATTGGCGGTCCGACCACAAGGTTTCCCTTGACAATCAACCCGTCATTTTTGAGCTGAACCCAGATCGGTCGCTTCGGTCTGGGAGCCGGATCGTAAATGGTATTTCCTTCAATACGACAGTCTTGAGTATAACAGGCCAAGATTCCTGTCTCCGGGCATTGGGACACGAAATTGTTTCGAGCCACGCAATTAATAGCCTGCAAGGGAGAATAGCCAAGCGAGGGGTTGCCCAACGCAATGGCCACGTCGCAATCGATGAATACGTTTCGCTCGATTTTGCACCCTCGCCCGTTTTCCGAAATGTAAATGCATCCACGACCCTCCCGAGTGCGTCCTTGAATGCCTAGGAAGACATTGTCGCTTATCGTCCAATCGATCGTATTCTTGACGTCGATCCCGCCAATGTAATTCCCATTGAACGAGTCAGCCGTATCGGTCTCGTCATCCGCAAACTGCTTGGGGCGATCATTGTAAAAGAGGCAATATTGAATGCGGCATTCTCGAGGTCCTCGAGTCCCTTTCTCCTTCGGCATGGCCGGGGCTTTGACGCCACGTTGCCAGATATTGTGGATGACGCAGTTGTAAATCGTCGCCTTTTCAGCGCCTCGATCTGAATTGATCTTGAAACCGTTCCATTTGATGTTCCGGATAGTCAGGTCCGCAATCGTAACGCCCTTGGCTCCCGTTATGCCTACCAGTTCGCCATGCCGACTCGATGCGCCGTCAAGAATGACCTTATGCCGATCACCCGATGCCCCTCGAAGAATTACGTTGTCAGTCGTGAGTTCAAAGTAACGAGGCATCAAGTAATGACCATCCGCCAGAAGTATGGTCCCTCCGGGGGCGATGTCTTTGGTCGCTTGAAACAATTCATTCACAGTTTTCACCTGAATGACGTTTCCGGAAGGCTTCGGAAGGGAAGGCGCTTTAGGAAACCAAGCTTGATCGAGAATCCCTCCGAACCCATTCGACCAGGTGACAAGAAACAAGAAGATCGAAGTCAACACACAGAACAAATATCTCATACAATCTCGAAAACATAAATCCACAGGATCCCTCAAGACTATTCTAATCATTTCCTAACATTCGCCAGGAAGGGCGGACTAGGTAAACTTTCAGCCTTGAACGCCGGACTGATTTCCAAAGAGTAAATCACCCGTGAACACCAATCTATGATGAAAAAGTTGACCTTTACCATCCTCGCCTTGCTTTTGACCTCTCTACTGGGAGGCAAAACGGAAAAGCCAAACGTCTTGTTCATCGCCGCGGACGATCTATCATGCGCACTGGGTTGCTATGGCGACTCGGTGGCCAAGACACCAAACTTGGACAGGTTGGCCACATCGGGGGTTTGCTTCCTCAAGGCATACAATCAATTGCCTCTTTGCAACCCGACCCGGGCCTCGGTGATGACCGGTCTGCGACCGGATACTATCAAGGTCTACGACTTGGACCGTCACTTCAGGGACGAAGTTCCCAATGCCGTCACCGTATCTCAGCAATTCATGAAAAATGGCTGGTGGGCCGGCAGGGTGGGCAAGATCTACCACTATAACGTGCCCGCCTCCATCGGCACGGACGGATTCGACGATCCCCCCTCCTGGCAAAAGACGGTCAACCCGAAAGGACGGGACAAGACGGATGAACACCTCGTATTCAACGCCGAACCTCACCGCAAGATCAGCGGAGCCCTCAGTTGGCTGGCGGCTGACGGCAAGGACGAGGAGCAAACCGACGGAATGATCGCCACCGAAGCGATCAAGCTGATGGAGCAAAAGAAGGGCGAACCCTTCTTCATCGCGGCCGGATTCTTCCGTCCGCACACACCCTACGTCGCGCCGAAGAAGTATTTCGACATGTACCCACTGGAAGACATGCGCCTGCCGTATGCCCCAAAGAATGATCGCGAGGACATTCCTACCGCCGCCTTCGCCCACAATTGCCCGGTTCCCCATTACAATTTAGACGAACTAACCTGCCGCAAGGCGATGCAGGCCTACTACGCCTGCGTCTCCTTCATCGACGCTCAGGTCGGACGGATGCTCGACGCCCTCGACCGGTTAGACTTGGCGGACAATACCATTGTGGTCTTTTGGAGCGACCATGGCTATCACCTCGGCGAGCACAACGGTATCTGGCAGAAGCGCACCCTGTTCGAACAAGGAGCCCGGGCTCCACTCATCATCAAGGCCCCGGGAGCCAAGGGCAATGGACAAGCCTGCCGACGCATCGTCGAGTTCGTGGACCTCTACCCCACCCTTACCGGTCTCGCGGGCATTCCCACCCCCAAAGCGGTGGAGGGCCGCTCACTCGTCCCCCTGTTGAAAAATCCGCTGACCAAATGGGACTGTCATGCCATTACTCAGGTCTTGCGTCCGGCCGACGACCGGTTGGCCGAACCGGTCATGGGACGGAGCATCCGGACCGAACGCTGGAGATACTCGGACTGGGGGGAAGGCAAGCACGGGATCGAACTCTACGACCACCACGCCGATCCGATGGAATTCAACAACCTCGCCCTCAAACCGGACAAGGAGAGCAAGGCGGTCATGAAAAGCCTCCGCAAATTACTAGTCAAGAAAGCCAGTGGGAAGGCCCCTGAGACCCCCTTCAATCCGAAGAGACTATGAACGAATTCCATTCCCAGTCCTTACTATAATTCTCACTTAGACAAAACCATCCATACTTCACAATAAAAGGCGATTCTCATGAAAACTTCTTTCCATAAGACAAAGTTCACGGCCTTGACGGCCATCTTGTTTATGCTCGGCGGAGCCACGAGCCATGCAAAGACTCTGGGCGACACCTTGAGGGAATCGAAATGGGATGGACTCATCGGCACATGGGTCGACCCGGAAACCAAAGGTCGGAATAAGAAGATTGCCTACGCTTGGAAAGTGAAGGATCACGCCATCCTCGCCACCAGTGCAGCCCTCGGCACAAACAGCGTGGCCATCATGGGGCGCAACGCCAAGGACGGAACGGTGTTTCACGTGGGTGCGGACGACAAGGAAACCAGTGTTCTTGGAAAATGGGATTTCAAGAGCGACGTTGCCGTTCTTGAACTCGGTTTCGTTACGGGGGAGGGCGTGGAAGGAGTCATGAAAATACGCTATACCAAGAAGGACGACAATACTTTGGTCGTAAGCATAGAGGGTCTCACTCCTCAACCCATCGTCTACACCCTGGTCAAGGTGAAGACCGTTACGAAAGCTCCCGGGAGTGATGCCAAGACATCCTCAGACCACAAGTGACCCTAAGGTAAGCATGGATCCTATCACCATTATCGCAATCGTAACCGGTCTGCTCATTGCCGGATTTTTGATCTTCATCGAGAACGCTTTAGAAAAAATCCTCGATCCGATCTTGGGACTGATAGGACTGAATTCCTCCACTGGCCCTCTCGAGTTGAAAATCAGGAAACGAGAACAGTGCTTCGAGCTTGTAATCGAAAATAAAGGAAACACCAAAGCACGACTTGCGACTATCCGAGTGATTGATGGTGAAGGCAAAAAATCATTTCCTCTTCCCTACCCAACGGAAGATGAGTCCACTCAAAATGCTAGCGAAAAAAGGATAAAAGAACTTCGCAGCCAATTTTCTTCGGAAAAGATCAATCAAGGCGACCGCAAGTACGTATATTTGACCCCGACTGGACTTGCCGGATGCAGCTTAGATTCCGTGAGCGTCTTGGACATCCATGGAAAGTATTGGGCTGCAACGAGGGATACCTGATTTGGACAAAACAAGGTTCCACGACCTCGATGCCCTACGGGCTTTCGCCATGTTGCTTGGCATTGTTTTACACGGCTTGGCCTCTTTTACCGGTTGGCCGATATGGAACATACACGACATACACCAGTCCGAGTTGTATGGGATACCAATGATGTTCATTCATGGTTTTCGTATGCCCTTGTTTTTCTTCGTAAGCGGTTTCTTCACAATGATGATGTGGCAAGAACGAGGGTCGCGCGGATTGCTTATTCATCGTAGTAAACGCATCGTTCTCCCCTTTTTCGTATTCGGACTCTTTCTTTTTCCGATACAAAAAAATACCGGAACCTTCGACGACTGGATAAATAAAGCAGAGAAGGCGGAAAAAAAGGAATTCAGCAACCTAGGCCAAGCAGCTAGACATGGAGATTCAGTGGCGATCGAAAAGTTCCTGAGCGAGGGTGCCGACATAGACGGGACATACGACAATTCCTTAACTCCGCTTCAATGGGCATCGACTATGGGGCAATCCGAAACAGTCCAGTTACTTGCCGACAAGGGGGCAGAGGTAAACTTACTTGGCAACATAGGGAATGCCCCCTTGCATTTCGCGACCTTTTTCGGGCGCCCGGAAAGCGTCAGGATTTTACTTGAAAACGGAGCCAATCCGAAGCTGAGAAACCACGACGGCAATCGTCCCGTGGACTTGCTTATGGACAGTCGAGAGACAACCCAAATTGTAGCCCGAAACCTTCTACAAATCGCCATCTCATGGGACGATGTCAAGAAGGGTAGAAAGGAAGTGATGCAACTTCTAGTCACAGACGAAACCAACAACCTCACAAGTGTGAAAGAAATGAAGTTTGATGAAGGAAATTGGTTCACCCAGAACTACTTTATCGGCGGTCAATTAGGTACCTTTCATCTATGGTTTATCTACTATTTGGTCTACCTGACTTTAGCCTTTGTCCTTTTGGCAAAACTATTGAGCTTCGCCCGACTGCCCGGCTTTGCCAAATGGCTCGCGGAGTCACCCTTTCGGTTGCTTTGGCTTCTTCCCCTTACCTTCTGTGCTCAATATTTCATGGGGGATGAATTCGGCCCATCGACCTCGGTAAACCTTACGCCCGATCTCATAGCACTGGGCTACTACGCCCTTTTCTTTGGTTACGGAGCCATCTGCTTTCCCAGCAAAGGATTCCATAAAAAGATCGGTCGTTTATGGCCCATCAGCATTCTGGTTTCGCTGGTTGTCTTCGTGATCGCGCTTAGCCTAATGGAAAGGAAAGACGTCGAGTGGCGCTACGAACTGATCACCCTTTGCTCAGCTGTCTTCGCCTGGCTGATGATCTTTGGGTTGATGGGTGTCTTCCGCAAATTCTTTTCGGGCGAGAACCCAAAGATCCGCTTTGTCTCAGATTCTGCCTACTGGCTTTACATCGCTCATCTTCCTCTCGTCAAAATCCTGCAAGCAATAGTCTCTTATTGGGAATTCCCCAGCATACTTAAATTCATTTTTGTGTGTTTTTTGACGACCACCATTCTTCTTCTGACCTACCGTTACTTTATCCGCTACACTTGGATCGGAACAATGCTGAACGGAAAACGATACAGAACACATGAAGCAAACTAATCCACTTTCGGTAAAATCCCAAGAAAAGCAGCTGGCAAAACTGAGTCCCATCCGTTTCCGAAGGCAAGAGCAACGACAGATGTTAGCTTGACCTCTTGGGCTTGGATATCATGGTTGAAGTTTCAGCCAACTTGTACAACTGTATTCCCTTCGAATTGTTCAACAATCCCGTAAAATGGAAATTTTAAAGAAATATTCAGTTCTAGTCTTGTTAGTCTTGGGCATTGCTTCATGCGGCGAAAAGGAAAAGCCGGTCGCCTTAAGCCCTGAACTTACTGCCAAGAAACTTTCCATGACCGTGTCCAAGGTTCTTGATAAGGATGTTTCGGTCTACCTCATCTCCGAGGAGGCAGTAGAAGGTGAACTCATAGCCAAAGCGTTAAACCAAGCTTCTCAAGAGATCGGGCGAACCAGCCAAATCATTACTCTTGGTGCCGATGATGCCAAAATGATCACCTTCAAGTTTGATGCCGAACTCGACGTAGAAAACGTCGTGAAATATTTGATCGACATGAAAAAAGACTCCTCGTGAGTCAGAATTAAAGGTTGAGGCAAAACGGAGCCTCCAATCTCCAATTCCCGGACCCCCCCACGGAAATGTGGAAAGCATTTCTTGAAACTTACGATGTACCGATGAAGAATCCGTAAGCGATCAACACCCCATAACAAAACCGCAACGAACCATATAAGCCTAAACCCTAGGCTCGAATAACACCGAAACCGAAAACCATGAAACTTACACGCATTTCCCTACTTTTGCTTGCGGCAACCCTGATCTCATCCGATCTCGCGTTTGCCGAGGCCAAATTCTCCATACCAGCCACCGATGAAGATTTACCCGGTGAAGGCCCCATAAGGCGATATGGTTGGTTCCAGAAACTTTGGGAACGCAAGCGTTCGGGATGGGCCAAGAAGGTTGAGCAAGATCAAGGAGCTTTGGTATTTCTTGGCGATTCCATCACACAGGGTTGGGGCGACAACATGGGCAACAGCTTCCCCGGAATCAAAGTGGCCAACAGAGGCATCAGCGGCGACACCACGCGCGGCGTACTCATTCGCATGAAGGAAGACGTTCTCTCCCTCAACCCAAAGGGCGTGGTAATCCTCATCGGCACGAACGACCTCGAGGAAAAAGCATCCCCCGAAGTCATCGCCGGCAACTTGAAGCTCATCATAGCCGAACTCAAGAAGCACAATGCAAAGATGCCGATCATTCTCTGCAACACCTTTCCCAGTTCCGCCAGCAAGAGACGCCCCGCCGATCAGATCAAAAAGATCAACCAGCTCTATTTCGCCACCGTCAAAGGTGATCCCCAAATCACCGTCCTTGACACTTGGCTGCTCTTTGCCGATGCCAAGGGCGACGCGAAAAAACCGGAATTCCCCGACCTGCTACACCCGAACAAACTAGGTTATGCCAAGTGGGCCGCCGCCCTCCGTCCGCTCTTGGCCACACATGGCTTCATCGAAACCAAGCCCGAAGCCTTCACCATAGAACCCGGATTCGTCAGCCTCTTCAACGGGAAGGACCTAACCGGCTGGGGCTTTCGGGCAAAGAAGACCTTCAAGCAAACCGTTGCCTTCGACGGGAAGAAAGCCAGCGATGAGGGTCGCTACCGGGCGATCAACGGTCGGCTCGTGGTCACTACCCCGCCCGAGGGTCGCCGCGTCCAGCAGCTTTGGACGACCAAGGAGTTCCCGAAGGACTTCACCCTCAAGCTCGAGTTCCGGGCAACCCCCAATGCGGACAGCGGGGTCTTCATCCGCAAGCCTCAGCTCCAATGCCGCGACTACGTTCTGGCCGGTCCGTGGAAGGATCTCAAGAATTACAAGCCACAGGAATGGAACGAAATCGTGGCCGTGGTCAAAGGTGGAGTAGCCCACTGCACTTGCAACGGAGATGTCCTCAACGCCGAGTTCAAGGTGCCTGCCACCGGCCCGATCGGCCTCGAGGGCGATCGCGGACAAATGGAATACCGCAGGATTCGGATCAAAACTGCGAAGTAGAAAACCGGCCGACACTCCGCCTTGGCTTTACCCTTACTTCCTGACAAGAGCGAGCAGGTTGGCCAATTCTTGTCGGGTCATGGTTTGCTCGAGCCCGTCGGGCATCAAGGAAACGGGCAACGCCCGCAAGCTCTTCAAGTTCGAACGGGGGATGGTTTTGCGTTGGCCCAAGGGCAAGACCAAAGTCACCGAGTCCAGGCTTTCCCCTTCGAGAATCCCGGCGTAAGTCTCACCATCCTTGGTCTCCGCCTGATAAAAAGCATAGCTTGGGTATACCTCGCGATTGGGAACGATGACGTGCAGAAGCAAGGCGTCGGCCGGCTGGTTTCTCAGGCCGGACAGATCGGGGCCGACCGAATACCCGGAATCACCCAACTTGTGGCAGGAAGCGCAAACTCTTTGGAAAACCGCTTGCCCGGCGGAAGGATCCGCAGGCAGATCGAGGACTTTCTTGAATTCCCGATAAACCTTCATGCGGTCGGAATTTTCAGCCGATTCGAAAAGTTTGGCTGCGCGGGTCTTCAGCTCGGAGTTTCCAGTGAACCGCCGGCGTTGGGTCAGGCTCACCGCATGGAGCGGAAGAGCGGTTGATTCCAGGGCTTTCAGGACGAGTGACTGGAACGGCTTGCGGGAGAGGAGGGAGTCGATGACCACAGCCCCGT
>Ga0209667_1002169_pt1 | contig 13233 bp, 10 predicted proteins | sample SaaInlV_165m_DNA_2_FD_184682 | JGI IMG/M metagenome (GOLD analysis project Ga0209667, IMG submission 184682) | Marine microbial communities from expanding oxygen minimum zones in the Saanich Inlet - Saanich Inlet SI037_S3LV_125m_DNA (SPAdes)... | ecosystem: Environmental > Aquatic > Marine >... | reverse complement strand
AGACGACCGCGACGATTTCGATCGGCAGTGCACCGATCTGCCAGCGATAGAGCAGGTCATTCAGACAATGACCAAAGCGCGAGACCATGATCACGACCTTTCGCTTGACCGCTTCGTCAAAGAACTCGGCGTCCATTCTGAATTCATCACCGATACCGCTGAACCCATCCTCGAGATCCTGCAGCGACTTTCGATCTTCCGAGACGAAGCTGATCCGCATAAAGAAATTGCCGGTCTCGGCATCATCGTGCCCGGCCAAGCCGTTGATGGCCGCGGAACGGACGGACGGATTTTTCTCTCCCGACAAGACCCTTTTGAGGAAGGCCAATGCCTCGGGCTTATAGAAACTGCCGACGTCTCCAATCACTTGCCGTCGCACGCGGGCGTCATCTTGCTCCTCAGCCTTGACCAATGTCTCGAATGCAGGATTGGTGGCGATTCCCCGAAGAGCCTTCGATGCAGCGATCCGCACTCCGTAAAAAGGGTCCTCGTTCAATGCCGTTTTTAATTTTCCAACGGTACCGGCGTCGTTTTTCTTGGCAAGTTGCTCAACCGCGAGAAGACGACCAACGACGTCTTCGAGATTCAATAGCTGGGCATGCAGCATTGACGCGGCAGGAGCAAAAGTAATCTTTGCAAGCAGCGTAAGGTCGGGGTCCATGCGAACGATCTCAGGAACTGTGGGAAGGGCAAAATAATAATCTTCACTCACCTTGGAAATTTCAACGGATCTCAATACGGTTTTCTTGCCGACCTTAAATGACACGGGCAACTTCAAGTGAAAGAGCATTACCTTGTCGTCCACCTTTTGTTCCTGCTTCACGCTAAGCTTGGCCAGCTTGGTTTTGGCGTCCCAAGAATAATCCACCTTTAGCTCGGGGTGGTGGGCGTGGTAGACGTACTGGTCGAAGAAACGATCGTAAGACTTTCCGGAAAGCTCCTCTATGACGGCCCTCAAATTGTCGGTTACCACGTTTCCGTGCCGATGACGCTCAAGATATGTTTTTACGACTTGGCGGAAAAGGTCGGTGCCCAAGCTCGATCGGAGCATATGCAACACCCAGCTACCCTTGGTATAGGAAAGTGATCCGTACTTGCGAAACATGTCCGATGGGTGCTCGTACTTTCGGTTCACCATGGCCGTCGTATTGTCCTTTAGGGCAGTGAGTCTATTGAGATCCCGGTACAAGCCGTAAAGCATTTGATCCCTGCCTTGCAGGTGTCCCGCAAAAAGGTGGGTGTAATAGGTAGCGAAACCCTCGTTCAGCCATATGTGACTCCAATCCTTGCAGGTCACTAAATCGCCAAACCACTGGTGAGCCAGTTCATGGGCAACCAGCCCTTGGCTGCTCCGAATATTTTCCGTCTCCTTGCTAAAGAGCGTCGATGTGTTCAGCGTGCTCAAGCTCGTGTTTTCCATGCCGCCCCAGTTGAAGTCCTGCACGCATACTTGGTCGTACTTGGCCCACGGATAAGGCACACCGATTTCCTTCTCGAAATACTCCATGCACTTCTTGGTCTGACGAAAAGAATTCGCCGCATTGGCGAAATCCGAAGGAGGAGTCCAGAAGGACATGCTCAACTCGCCGTGCTTCTCCTGCAACCTCTTAAAATAGCCCGCAACTAGCGAAATGAGATAATTTACGTGTGGCTTCTCCTGCTTCCAGGTAACTGCCTTCAATCCCGTCTCGGGATCGATCTTCTCGGATGTCTTTCGTCCGTTGGACAAGACCGTCATCCCCTTGGGCACGCGACAGGTAATAGTGGAAGTAAGAAACTCGTTGGGTGCGTCGAAGCAGGGGAACCAGTGTCTGGCCTCAATCGTTTCGCCCTGAGTCCATAGATGGGTGTCTTTCGAATCATAACCCAATTCGGGGGTACGAAAGTAAAGCCCCTTAACCGGTTCGGCCTCGTAAGTGACTTTGAGTTTGGACTGACGCCCGGCCGGAATCGGCTTTTCGAAAGTAACGATCAATGCTTCGTCGGTATTTTCCCAGCCCGCTATCTTATCACCCGACGTCACCTTGCGAATCCGTAGATCGACCGCATCCAACCGAAGCTCCTCAAGTGGGGTGACGATTGGGCGGAACGTAAGAGTGGCGGTACCGGCCACCCGGCGATTCTTGAAGTCCGGCGTAACGTCCAGTGAAAGGTGCTCGAGGTCGACTAGCCGATCGGGAGCATATCGTTGGGACGAAGTAGTGCCACCTACGGGAGCACCTGAAAAGTGCCTGCAACGCAGAGTGTGAACATGTTCGGCCTCGATGTTAGACGAAGCAAAGGAGGCGGAGAGCGCGGAAAAAATTAGGGTTAACGTTTTCATCATAACTTGCTTGGAGAAGCAGAAACCAGAAGGTAGGAACACGGAAGCTCTAGGCAAAGCCAAACTGAAAGGAAATCTCAGAATCAATCTCTTACGATTTCCCGCTCAAGCCGACAGTTCGATAATGCCTAAGGCAAGATAACCTCAACAAATCCGGAATGGACGGGTACCCTAAACGAGAAGGTCCTATTTGCCTCTTAAGCTCTCCAAGCCAAAACCATCATCCAAGGTGAAAGCATCGGGCAGGATGATTCCCTTGGTGCCGAAACCCTTGGCAGCTCTCACCTTTGCAGATCGCTCCAAAATGGACTTCAAATTGAGGTGAGCCACCTTCTCGCGAACGTTCTTTGGCAATGCCTGAAGAAGCACGTTGAACTTCTTCAACTCGAACGGAATGGCCGAGGGCTTGCCGACGGAATCCGAGCCGATTACGAAATTATCGGGGTACTTCCTTATCAAAGCCAACCAAGCATCCAAGTCCTTATAGATGTAACTGCCGAGCACGACCCAAGATAAATCCAAATATAAGTTTTCGCCATAGCTAGCCAACACCCCATCCAAGATTTTTGCGTAGCCATCCACCACGATGCGACGACTGATCCCGGCATGACACCAGATAACCGAGGGACGGTTTTCCTTCTTCGGTTCCTTCTCGATGGTTGTCTCGAGCAAGTCCAAGAACTCTTGCAAGTAGTAAGGTTTCTTCACCTCGCTGTCGTTTCGGGAAATGGGAGCAACATTGTGATGGATGCTCACCGGCAAACCGACCAACCCGCAAAGCTTGAACAACCTCAACAAAGATGGGTGATTAGCTCGCGGGCGCTCGCCCGTCGTTAGGTTAGTGAGGTCGTCGTGCCGAGACATAAGCTCTCCCACTCCTTCCCATACGCCGGGATATTCTCGAATGCGTTTTATCACCAAGTCCATTGCTCCCAAGTCGGTGGTATCAAGTCCGCAAATGAAAGGGTGAAGTCTCTTCAGGCGGTGCAACTGTTTCTCGTCTCCACGAAAAGCTACCTTGTAGTCCATGAAGGCGGCGGCCACTTGCAGATCCGTATCTCGGGCTGCCTTCACTCGAGAACTGGAATCGAGATAATACTTCGGGCGAAGGAAAAACTCATCCTCCGCCCACTTCTTCACGAATGGCATACCACACACAACGACGTCCCGTACGTCGTTCTTTTCCAAAACTTCCAACAACCCCGTCAATCGCCGATGCCGTTCACCAAACGGTAGCTGGAAATAGCGCCCACTCTTCATCAACCCACGAGAGGATCCGGGGAATCGATTGTCTCGATTGTCGAACTCACCGTTCTGCAAAAAGTCCAACAAATGAAAATGGCAATCCGCCACCGGTTCGGCTTGAAGACCGAGCGAAAAGATAAAGGCAACAAACGCCCAAAGAGATTTTTTCATGATACGAAAAGAAATATGCTCACTCCATTAAATGACTCAAATGGAATGTCCTAGAAACATCAGCGGACTTTGTAAAACTACAAAGCAAAAGGCAGGTCGAGCACTACCACTCACCCCGCAGCCTTCATCGCGGCGATCAGGGTGCTTGCCTTGGTCAGGCCTTGGAATTGCTTTTGGATTTTCCCGTCCTTGAAGATAATCAAGGTCGGAATACTTTGGATGCCGTATTTGGAGGCGACGGCGGATTCATCGTCTACGTTAAGCTTCAACACCTTCGCGAAGGCCTTCGTCTTCTCGGCGACGTCGTCCACGATCGGGCCTTGTCGTCGGCAAGGCGGGCACCAAGGCGCCCAGAAGTCCACCAACACCACCCCGGCAGCAATTTCCTTATTGAACTCTTCCGCGCTTACAGAGCCTTTATCCGAGCTCGGCGAGTCCCCGACGGAACATCCTACTGCTACAAAAAGAACGGTGCACACAAGGAGGGCCAATAAATATTTCATTTCTCCACTGTACATCCAACCCATCAACCTCGCCATTACAAATTCAACACAATTTCGGAATCAGCGACACCACCGTAGCCGAAAATTCCTAATGCCAATATTCTCATTTTCGTGCTTTCGGCCTTTCTACTCATTCTCTAGCGTTTACCACATGCCAATGATCGACCTCCGCAGCGACACCGTAACGCGCCCCACCCCATCCATGCGCAAGGCAATGAACGCCGCCGAGTTGGGCGACGACGTCTTCGACGACGACCCCACCGTGGATCGACTGGAAGCCTTAGTTGCGGAAACGCTAGGCAAGGAAGCTTCCATGTTCGTCCCGAGCGGCACCCAGAGCAACCTCGCGGCCTTGATGACACATTGCGCACGCGGGGACGAGTACCTCGTTGGGCAGCAAGCCCACACCTACCTATTCGAAGGCGGCGGTGGAGCGACTCTCGCCGGTCTCCAACCCCAACCTCTTGACCAAGAACCGGACGGCACCCTAGACCTCGGGAAACTCGCCAAACTTATAAAGCCCGACGACTACCACTACGCCCGCACTCGCCTTCTCTGCCTGGAGAACACCACCTGGGGCAAGGCGCTGCCGCAGGAGTACCTTGCCGAAGCCAAAACCTTTGCCGACGAGCATGGGCTCGCCCTGCATCTCGACGGCGCCCGCATCTTCAACGCCGCCGTAGAACAAGGAACTACCGCAGCCGAGATCGCCGCTCCCTTCGATTCGGTTTCCGTATGTCTCTCCAAAGGTCTCGGTTGTCCCGTCGGCTCCGTCTTGGCCGGACCTTCTGATTTCGTGAAGCAAGCCAGGCGTTGGCGAAAAATGCTGGGTGGCGGCATGCGTCAATCGGGCATTTTGGCCGCGGCGGGCATCCACGCCCTACAACACCACGTCGACCGTCTAGCCGAAGACCACGCGAACGCCCGTCTATTAGCCAAGGGACTCGACGGCATCGACGGCATCGAAGTCGCAACCGTACAAACCAACATGGTGTTCGCCACCATAGCGGAACACAAGATCACGGGCTTGGCCGAACACCTAAGGAAAAATGACATTCTGAACACAGCTCCCATTGCAGGATCGCTGCGACTGGTCACTCACCTCGACGTCGACGCCGACGCCATACGAACCGCAGTCGAGACTTTTGCCGAATATTTCGCCTAGAAGTCCAAGGGCCTAACAACTGCCCACGGAAACGACCTCCGTGCAATAGCAAGCGCTATTTGGAAACCAACGAGTCCAATAAGCTTAATTTGCCAAGAATTGCTCCAGCGTTTGCCAAGAGTTTGCTTCTGCATTCCAAACCCAATCGCCGGACACTAGATTGCCTTTTTGGGAAAAATCATGGATTTCACTCTTCGTCCATGAGCCCATCACTTTCTCATTTCTTGAGACTTGGAATCGCGTTTCTTCAATTTGCTTAACTGGCATTTGTTGGCTTTGGCGAGCATCAACGGTACTTTGCGCAAGTTGAGCAGCAGTAGCCATCTGGGTAGCGATTTGGGCTTTGGCTTGTCTGGCGGCAATTTTTGAATGCGCATTCATTGATGAACGCATTTCGTTAGTTTGCTGGTTTATTGCATCTGTAACAGCTTTTGTCCTAACGTCTCCCTTGTGAGAACCAATTACAACAAATGCATGAATCGAAGCTGGGATCCAACCTATGATTGTGCATTGAGCTATAAAACTAAATAATGCCAAAAACGGTTTTCCACATAACAAAATCGCAACAAAAGGAAGAAATATTGCTATAAGATATCGCATAATGTTTTTGAGGCTGAAATAAGTAAGAGTTAATATTTTGACTTGTGATGCAAGTGTTTAAAACTTTGCCACCATTAAAGCGACCTTCGCTGAATATCTCGCGCAGGAAGAATTTCGCCCAACAGTCGCCAGCTGCGGGTATTAGCAAGATTCCCTGCACCGCACATTCAATACGGCGTCAGGACTGCTTCTATTTTCTTCGGTATCTCGGGATTTTTGAGATCCTGTTTTGCGGTCATCAAATATATGAAATTGTTGGCCAACGTTTCCTCGGGATGGATTACGTAGTCGGTGTTGCGGCCGATCTGCTCGAAAAAACCTTCCACGGCATCGTGATTCCAAAGAATCGGCTTTCCGTCCTTCAGGATGGCCTTGGAGGTTTTACGATCGATCACCATGAGTCGGAACTGAAGGTAGCGAAAAAAGGTGCTGCCGGTTTTGGGATCGTACTTGGGCGTGCGGGAAAAGAGCACAGGAGCGCACCAGTGCGACTCGCCATCCTTCGACACGCGGATGCAATGTTCGATCACTGGTGCGTCGGGGTTGCTTATGCGACGGGGCATCATCTCGTCCGGCAACGAAACAACCCCGCATTTTTCATAGCCGATGATCCCGTACAGTTCGTCGCGCAACTTGGGATTGCTACGCGAAACAATGTGAAACAGCTCATGGTAAAACAACCGCTCCAAGCTCTTGATTGATTGCCGCATGAACCGTTCCGGCAGAACGATGCAAGTGCCTCGCGTGTAGGGTGCGGAGCCTTCATCGTTGCCGGTGGTCTTGATGAGGTGAATGCTCTCGGGCAGGTGTTTGGCGAACTTGGCCAGTTTCGGTTTCGCCGCGGCGATCACTCGTCCGAGCTTTTTTTTGTCGGCGTTACTCCACTCGAGCGCTTGGTTTTGGATGAAGGCAACATATTGCTCGGTTGAAACCGGTCCGGCCTTCTTGATTTTGGCGGCACGCTCGAACCGGCTTAGGTTTTTAATATAAACGTCCCGCTTGGCCAAATGCGACTTAGCCTCGGCAACGGTGGCAAAGCGCACCGAACAACCCTTGGAGAGACGCAACCCATTTTGAGCATCCTGACCGGGAGCGAGGGCAGGGTGCGATTCCTTGAAACCTTCTGAATTAGAGGTAACGCCCACCACGCGGGAGCCCCCCCCCGCCATAAGCAGAGTCGAGAACACTGCGACCGGTATCTTATTCATCCCTCCATCCAGCACCCGCGGGTCTTAAGGTCAAGCGAGGTTTTGTTCGGTAACCGCTTCATGACAGTAGTGGAAAGGTTGTTGTCGAAGTTGACATGAGGCAAGGCATTTTGAATATTGCGATTAATGGATTGGGGTATACTTCAAGATGGAATCCGTTGGCTTATGTGGATTGTCGGGAGTGTGTTGCTTTTAACTTTGCTCACCGTTCCTTGTTACCACTTTTTGAAATGGTTGTTCTCTAGCGATGGTGACGATTGAACAACCCGCATCATGACGGTAGGACTGGTTTCGTCTCTGACTCTTTTAGCCGCCCTTACGGTGACTGTCGCGAAGCGTTCATGGAGAGACTATAATACGAATACGAGCCAAGTGCGATTCGGACTGGATTACCGTGCCCTAACGGGCTCGCAATGACATCGTGAGGGTGGGTCGCCGCTCCACTTTGTAGATCGCAGTAACAACATGATGGGAAACACATCCGAAAACCGTAACGCACAACATCCAACCCATTCCCGTCCTTCCCCTTTTGTCATCGTGAGGGGTGAGGTTGCGAGGAAGCTCTCCTCACGTAGGTACTCTAAGGAGATTCGACTCCGGTGATTCGGAGAAGCTCTCCGAGGCCCGGTCCCAGATCAAACGAGACACTGTTGTTCCGCAGATTCACGTTGCCCCAGCCACCCTTGTCGCGGTTGAACATTTCGACTTGCGGCTTCTTGCCTTTGGCGGGTTTCAACGAGATTACCATTTTCTGCGCCCGCAGGGCATTGTGGTTGGCGACGTACAGGGCGTCGGCGCCCGAGTCGTACTTGAAGACGCCGACGAAGGCCTCGCCGCTTGCGACTGTGGCCCAATGGTCGTCCGGGAAAGCCGTGAGCGGCCGGGGTACGTCTTTGGCGCGCTCCTTGTCGTCCATGGTTCGCGTCATGGGCGTGGAGTAGACGGCAATGGGTTTGCCGAGTTCGGCGATTTCCCCGTAGAGCATGCGTATCTCCTTGTGTACCTTGAGGTGCTCATGGTTGGGATTCAGTTCACCCGTCATGGGATCGACCGCGCCCTTGATGAACCAGATCATCACCTTCATGCCGTGGGCGATCGAGGTGTTGATCGTGTAGAGGCTTTTGCGGGGGTCGGGGTTCACCAGAATCCAGCGCCCGAAGAAGTCGGCCCGGCTTTGGCATAGCTTGTGGCAATGCGTGATCGTGTTGTAGTGAAGGCCGAGACCGCGAGACCAATGGTAGTCGTAATACCCCAATATGCCGGCGGTGCCTTGGACTCGATCGAGAAAATACCCGAAATAGGTGCCGACCCACACCGGGTGGGTGGAATCCCATTTGCGGATCAGGGCCAGGTTCTCATGCATGGCGTCGATCCCTCCCGGGGCAAACTTGTCGAGCCTTTCATTCCAGAGATTGTAGCCCCAAACCGCCTTGTCTCCCCGAACCTTTTCACAAATCTTTCGCACGGCATCTCGTTGTTCGGCCCGCCTTACGTCGGTTTTGGCCCCATCGTGGTGGGCCAGAACGTCGATCATCATCTTTACTTTGTGTTTTCGGCAAAGCTCCAGACGCCAGTCTCGATAGACGCAATAGATCGTGTTGTAGCCGGCCTTCTTTATGTTCACCAACAGTTTTTCGAAAACCACGGGATCATCGCTTTCCTTGGGGCCCTGTCCGTAACCAAAATTGATGGCGACCGCGAACTCCTCGGGAGGGTCCGGTGGGGCGAGGGGCACCCCGAAGTCTTTTGGTTTCTGCTGAGCCGGCACGCCATGCGGCATTGCCGCCAAGACAATGCCAAGGATGAGAAACGTTATGGCAATACCTCGTATTTTCGATCGATGCGCGATGTTCATTGGCTACTTATTTGAGAGCGGGGTTTGAGAATTGGCGATAATCGGAGATGTGATGCCCTCGCTACCAAGGTTCAAGGTTTTTATTGCCTCCTTGCGTCTATTTTCGGGCTAAGGGGCTGAGGCTGCTTGGGTTTGGGAAGAAAAAACGGCGCTCCGTTCGGTTCCGGTCGCTCCCCGCGCAGGCTCCGCCTCTGCTCGGCGGCTCCCGGAGTCCTCACTCCGCCTACTTGCTTGCTGGTGGTCGGAGACTGAGGCGGAAGCCCAGGGTGAGGTTGCTGAAGGCGGGCTCGCACCTGTACCGATTCGCGGAACGGGCGATGTACGCCGTGTCGTATGAGGAACCACCGCGCGTGACGCGGTAGGAGCCGTCCGCTGGACCGACAGGATCACGCGCTGCGCCGGTAGGGTAAGCCCCGTACCAGTCCGCGCACCATTCCCATACGTTCCCGTGCATATCGTGAAAACCCCACGGGTTGGCCGCGTATTGCCCGACATTGGTTGTCTCTCTGGGACCACCCCGAATATTCGCCTGATCGGAAGTCAGTTCGTCGCCGAAAGAAAAAGGCGTCTTCGTTCCCCCTCGGCAGGCATACTCCCATTGAGCCTCCGACGGCAATTGGTACGTCATCCCCGCCGGCAGGCGACCCGCCGTGCGTTCCGATGCAGTAAGCTTATTGCAGAAAGAAGTAACGTCCGTCCAAGACACCTTCTCCACAGGACGGTCCCCTCCCTTGAAATGGCTCGGGTTGCTTCCCATCACCTTCTCCCATTGCGACTGCGTTACCTCGTGCTTGCCGAGGTAGAAACCTTGCGTCAAAGTTACCGCGTGTGGAGTCTCGTCATCGTCACGATCCTTCTCGGACGAAGGACTCCCCATCTCGAAAGTACCCGGCTTTACCCACAGCATCTCCATGGACAGATCGGCTATGGCGAAAGCTTTGCCCTCAGCAGAACTATCAGTTTTAGCAGGTGGGGTTTCGGCAGAAGTTTGATTGGACTCGGGACTATCCCCAACCGGTTTTTTAGTGTCCTCTCAACACCCAACCATCAGCAGGGCGGCGAACGTCGCGGCAAGTAGTTTGTTCATATCGTTATTGTAGAGGCTTGCGATTGATTCGCCTATTACAAGTTTCCGCTAATTTTGTAATAAGCTTTCTTCCCCCAAACCCTACTCCCCGCTCCCCATCGGTCAACCCATCAATGCATTCGCAACCAAACGGTGAGTTGGGGTTTATATGGCACTAAGAGACATCGATAGGCCCTTGATGTTTCGTTTCCCTTGCAGGATTGCCACGCCACTTTGTGGCTCGCAATGACAGGAATGTTTAGTAGGGCGGGTGCTCTCCTTGCGGTTGCGGAGACGCAAAGCCTGTGTGCGGAGCGGGGAGATCCCGTTGCGGGAGCGTGAGATTAGCCGGCGGGCGCAGGAACATGAGCGGCGGGTGTGGGAAACCTCTTTGCGGAAGTGCAAAACAAGCCTAGGGAAGGACAAATGTCGAAATTCCGTATGCCCCTCAGCACAGTTCCTATGGGCTTTCCATAACTTTTTTAAAGGTTTTTAAGATTTTTAAGGATTTTGTGTGTAATTACTTGTGTCGGGGCAATAACGCCTCGGCAAAACACAGTAAAATCATGAAGTTAAATATCACAAAACTAATAGAGACGGGCGAGCGTATCGCAGGCAGTTGGGCAACGCATGCCGCCGAGGCAGTTTTCGGCGGGGTGGCCCTTAATCAGTTCCAGAATATTCTGCGAAAGGCGCAGTTGGCCATTGCCGAGGTGACGACGGCGCTGCAGGCGCTCCAGCGGGCAAGGGTTCTGAGGGACGAAATCCTGAAGGATTTGTGGGATCTGATAAAGCAGGTAAAGAGAGGCCTACTCGCCGACCCCGGGCATGGGCCTAACGGATTCCTAATCAAAATATGGGGCGGCAAGCGCGAGGATGATTACGACTCCGGCTTGACGAGACGCGCGAAGTCCGAAGAGGACTGATGCTCAGGCGAATGACGGCGGGCGTGCCGGCTACGGTCGCCCCACCTAGTCTTCTGCTTTGTTCGAGGAAGCTTCCTCCATCTTGGATCGAAAGAGTTCCGGGATGGGGACGGGGGTCATCACGTGCGTATCGGCGTCGAAGCTTACGCAGGCGGCGATGGTCTCACCGACGGCGGCCTTTACGCGTTCGCCATCTTCGGTTTTCCAGAACTGGAAGGCGTAGGCGATGGAGCGATCTCGGATCTCGGTGACGATTAGGCGCACCTCGACTTCATCCTCGAAGCGGAGGGGGCGCTTGAAGCGACAGGAAGTCTTTACGCGTGGCCAACCTATTCGTTGGTCGCCGGTGGTGAGGTCTACGGAAAGCCCGAGGGAACGCAGGAACTCGTGCTCGCAGACTTCCATCCAACGATAGAAATTGGTGAAGTGCATGATGCCGGCGAGATCGGTTTCGGCGAACTCTACGGAACGGGTCATGGTAAATTCGGATGGCATGGCAAGTAAGGTTTAAGAGATGGTTGGGTGGAGCGACTTGACGAGATCGACGAGTTCCCCGGCAAGGGTTTTGTTGGAAAAGCGTTCGGCTACGGTCTCGTGTCCGCGAATGCCCATGGCATGCGCTTCCTCGGGACGTGAGAGAAGGTTTTCGAGAGCATCCGGCAGGGCGGAAGTCTTCTCGGGTTGGTAGAGTAAGCCTCCCTCGGTGGCCTCGAGAATTTCAGGGAAGGCACCGGTGCGCGGGAGCACAACGGGTACGCCCGCGGCGAGAGCCTCGACGACGTATAGACCGAAGGCCTCGGGGTATCGGGAAGGAACGGAGAAGAGGGTGAGGTCGCGCAAAAAGGCCAGCTTGCCCTCGCGATCGACGTTGGGAAGAAAGGTGGTTTGTCCTTCCAAGCCTGCTGCGCGAATTTTTTCTTTCTGTTCTTCGACGTAGGGAGCGTCGTCGTCGGTCATGCCGCCTGCGACGCGGAGCTCGAGCTCGGGCTGATTGCCGCGCTTCATGATTTCGAGGTAGGCGTCGACGAGAAGATCGAGTCCCTTGAGCGGACATAGGCGAGCCAGGAAACCGATCGAGGGGTTGGCGGGAGGAGCATCCGGAAGAGAATAACCATCGAGCGTTATCCCGTTGGGCAAGAAACGAACGTTTTCTTCGGGGAGGTCGAATCGCTTGGCCATTTCGGAACCGAAGTATCGACTGGGAGCGATGCAACCGTCGAGACGAGCGACGTCGGCGGAGAGGAGGTCCATGGCCTCGGTCCGATACTCGTCGAGAAGGGTATCGAGAAAGGAGTCCTCGCCTTGCAGAAAACCATAGACGGGAACATTCAGCTCTCGTTTCACGACGCGGCCCAGACCCGCGAGGAGGATGGTGGAGAGGAAAACGACGTCGGGCTTTTCGTGTTCGCGAAACCAATCGACGACCTTCTGCACCTCCTTGACGAGTGGCCCTTTCTCGCACTTGAAGGTAGAGAGAGTAATCTCGCCGAGGTCCTTGCTGGAAGTCATGCCGCTACGCGCGGCCGCCTTGCGGAGGAGCCATTTTGCGTTCAAGGCGCGATCGAACCATTCGGGGGTATGGCGAAAGAGAGAGAACTTGTGCTGGAGGTAGACGTTTATGCCGCCGAAGAAGATGGGTTGATCTTCCGAAACGGGTTCCTCGTCGAGAAAGTGAGGCAGGTAGGTGGGCAACATGGTTACCTCGTGCCCGGCGTCGATGAGATTGCGGGCGAGCGAGTTGTCGCGCATGCACACACCGCAATAATAATTGCCCGTCCCGGGCGTAATGAAGGCAATTTTCACGGGCCTAATTTGGCCAGACCGTGCTCGATGGGTTCGGGCAACTCGGCCAATTTACTCATGGCGGCGAAGAGACTTTCGAAGTCGTTGTCGTCGACGTTGCCGACGAGACAGTCGGTGAGGTCCGATCGCATGTCGTCGCCTTTCATAACCAAATCCTTGAAACTAAAGTCCTCGTCATAGAAGGCGTAGACGATCTTGCGCATGGTCTCGATGGAATCCCGCATGCTTTTGCCGTACTGTTCGAACGTGGCGGCCGAGAGATCTCCTTTCCTCAAGGCGCCGTCGGCGGCGTCGGCAAGCATGACGCCACTCTTGAGAGCCAAGAAAACGCCGGAGGAGAAGACGGGGTCGAGGAAGCCGAGGGCGTC